>Ga0315309_1000190_pt1 | contig 37417 bp, 32 predicted proteins | sample TDP4_MG_FD_203080 | JGI IMG/M metagenome (GOLD analysis project Ga0315309, IMG submission 203080) | Freshwater sediment microbial communities from Lake Towuti, South Sulawesi, Indonesia - TDP4 | ecosystem: Environmental > Aquatic > Freshwater > Lake > Sediment | place: Indonesia: South Sulawesi...
GACCTGAGGATGTAGTCGGAGCTTTGGCGACAGATTGGACCAAGTCAGAAGATGGACTGGTGTGGACATTCAACCTGAGACATGGAGTACTGTATGATGATGGCACAGAGTTCAATGCAACACACGTCAAGTTCAGTTTCGACAGATCCTTAGGCATAGCAGACCCAGACGGACCCCAAATAGGCATCGGACTAGACGTTATCCTACATAACGTTACTGTGGCAAGCAAATACCAGGTAAAGTTCTTCCTAAACCAACCATTTGGTCCTTTCCTACAAATGCTGACTTGCCAAGCCTGCTACATGGTTGATCCCAACTACGCCAATTCGCCCCCGTGGAATGGGAACTTGAGCAAGGAAGTTGGTTACGTTGATGGAGATGCTAGGGCAAGCCACCCATTGGGCTTGGGACCGTACAGGCTTACGAGCTGGGTTAGAATAGCTGGGAAGGACTCCGAGATTCGACTGGAAGCTAACCCCAACTACTGGAATGCGAGTGGAGGGTATCCAAGGACCAAGTACATTATAATAAAGAACTATGCTGACTCCACTACCCTTGGCTTGGCTATTTTGGCAGGTGACATCGATATCGCATTCAGACAACTCACAATTCCACAAATTGAATACTATAAGACGAAGGCCACTCTCAAGGTCTGGAGTTCGACAGCAGGGTCCATACACTATCTTGTGTTCCAGGAGAAAAGAGCGCCTTTCAACGAAACTGATCTTAGACAGGCAATTGCAGCTTGCATTAACAGAACTGAGATTGTTAGCACGGTATACTTTGGAGAGGCAACGGAGTTGTACAGCATGATACCGACCGGCTTGCAATTCCACAAGGATGCATTCCTGGACAAAGGATTTGGAACACAGGACTACACGACGGCACTGGCACTCCTTAGTGCACATGGCTACAGCGCCGCTCACAAGTTGAACATAACCATGTGGTATGAGAGTTCAGGCCACTACCCACAGAGCGCTGAGATGGCACTAACAGTCAAGACACAACTCGAGGGATGCGGGGCGATCAAAGTAACTCTCTATGGATTGGATTGGCCGGCCTACAGAGCTGCCCGAAGAGCTGAGACGATGGATCTCTACTTCTACGGGTGGTACCCTGACTACGTGGAAGCGGACGACTACATCTACCCATTCTATGACGCTTCGGGTTCCTCATGGCTACATAACCACTATAACAATACGTATATGAACGACTTGGTTGCCTGGTCGCGTTTCAACATCTCAACAAGTGTCAGAACCACTAACTATAACCTAATTCAGAACCTTAGTGTCGATGATTGCCCATTGGTTCCGCTAATTTACTACGGTGCGTACGCTGTAACGAAGCTGACTATCTATGGAATATACTTGGATGTCTCGGTGAGCTGGCGACACTGGCTTGTCTACGGCACGACTTAGACATCAGTCAAATTGGTATTAGCTGGGAACGTGGAATAGAACACACCCGTGCGAGAAAAGTTTCATTAATCTCTTCCTCTTTTTTTGTGAACGTTATTCTCAGAGTGTTGATATGTATAGAGGGCGTTAGAGAGAATGGGTTTGCGGTCATACATCATCACAAGAATACTACTTATGATTCCCATGATACTTCTACTGATATCAATTGTTTTCTTAATCATTAGGGTCTTGCCTGGTGACCCCGTTTTAATGCACTTTGAGAAGAAAGCCGAGGAATGGCAACTCGAGCAAATGAGACATGTTTTGGGGTTGGATAAGCCTATATGGATACAGTATATCGATTATGTAGTAGGATTCTTTACTGGAAATCTAGGCAAATCGATGCAAGACTATAGTCCGGTGGCACAGCAGATTTTCTCTGCGTTCCCTGCAACCCTTGAGCTGGCCATCTACTCAACTGTTATTGCCGTTTTGTTAGGAGTATTCCTTGGTGCTAGATCAGCCCGGGCATACAACACACCGCAGGATCATGCGATAAGGGTCTCCGGAATAGCTACTTACGCCATCCCAGTCTTCTTTCTAGGCATGGTATTTCAGTTGATTTTCTCTATATGGCTCGGATTGTTTCCCGTTGGAAGCAGAAGTTATCCAACAATGCAACCTGTAGGGATGAATATTCCTCTTTCTCCGCCAGAGGGAGGCTTCATCCCACATTTCCTATTGTCGTCTTTGGCGGGTATCCTGCCCCTTGCCTTATGTCTTGTATTGTTCAGGAGGAGACATAAGAAACTTCAGAGGAAAGACTTGTTAATCTCCGTCGCGGTCTTCGTAGTAATTTGGTGCCTTTGGGCATTAGGTGGATGGTACTTCATGTCAATAGGGGGATTACGTTTGAGCACAGGCTTGTATACTGTTGACAGTATTCTCGAAGGTAGTATTTTCAAGTTTGTTGAATCGTTCAGGTATCTCCTCCTGCCGTCTTTAACTCTTGGCATAGTTTTATCTGGTGTCTTTCTCAGATTAACAAGAACTAATATGATTGAGACTCTGCGACTCGACTTCGTCACCGCGGCTAGAGCAAGAGGGTTAAAGGAGAGAACAGTGACCTACGGTTACGCGCTTAGAAATGCGTTCCTTCCGGTACTCACCATGATAGGTCTGCAATTTGCCGCGCTTCTCGGTGGAGCCATTCTTACTGAAACCACTTTTAATTGGCCTGGTTTAGGGAGGTACATCGTTGACCGCATCAACTTCCGTGACTATACGGCAATTCAAGGCGCAGTGGTTATCTTCGGGGTCTTAGTAATGATAGTGAGCTTGATCGTTGATCTACTCTATGCCTACCTCGACCCACGAATCAGATTATAGGAGGGAACGGAAGAATGCGAAAGCGAGAACATAAGAGATCCATGCTGTCAAGGATCATACCGGGGATGACCTTACTAGCTCGAAGAGGATTAGCTGGCTGGATGATAATCATTGGGTCAGCAATAGTTTTCTCGATAATCTTGATGACGTTGATTTCACCATATATCACTCCGTATAACCCGTGGGCCCACAGTTGATCCCCCCAAGTTCCCAGTACCCTCTCGGTACGAATCATTTAGGACAAGATATGCTTAGTAGAATCCTCTGTGGTGGAGGAATAATGATTCAAGTTGCTCTTCTTTCGGTCACCTTCTGCTTGATAATAGGCATGCCTCTCGGTCTATTCTCATCATATGCTGGGGGCAAACTTGATAGAACCCTAAGCTTGGTGATGGATAGCATGTATGCATTTCCAGGGTTAGTGCTAGCTATAGCTATAGCCTCCGTGCTTGGTAGAGGCGTTCTCAACATGGCTATATCGATCTCTGTTGTCTACATCCCTTCTTACTTCAGGGTGATTCGAAGTCAAGTGTTGACAATAAAGGAGATTCCATACACAGAAGCTGCACGCTCAATTGGTGCTAAGAGTGGGACAATTCTTTCCCGTTACATCATGCCAAACGTTGTCCCATCGATTATTTCGGTAGCAACCATAAACTTTGCAGATGCGATTCTCACAGCAGCTGGTTTGACTTTTATTGGTCTGGGTGTCGAAGTGGACATCCCAGATTGGGGACGGGATCTAACTTGGGGTCGAACTCTGCTTCCGATAGGTGCTTGGTGGGTCATACTTTTTCCTGGGATAATGATCATTCTTCTAGCTATGGGATTTACTTTGATGGGTGAGGGAATGGGTGAACTCTTCAATCCGAAACTCCAGGAACGGGGTGCATAAACATCTATGAAACCAAGCTTGCTAGAAGTGGATGGACTGACGGTTAACTACGCGACTATGAGGGGAAACATTCGGGCAGTGGAAAACGCTTCTTTTTCTATGGGTGACTCCGAGGTTCTTGGCTTAGTCGGGGAATCAGGCTCAGGGAAATCCACATTGGGGTTGTCTTTGGTTCGCCTCGTTCCGCCACCTGGTAGGATCATTGGAGGACACGCGTTTCTGAGGAATAAGAATATCCTTGAACTTGGAGAAGAAGATATGCGATATGTGCGGGGAAGGCAGATTTCATATGTGTTTCAAGACCCAATGATGTCGTTAAACCCTGTCAAGAAGATAGGCGATCACTTCGTTGAGTTAATCCGAACTCATGACCCCCTAATTTCGAGAGAAAAGGCGGTTGCTCGCACCAGAAAGATCTTGGAGAGTGTAGGGATTCAACCTGAACGTATTGATGATTATCCGCATCAGTTAAGCGGGGGAATGAGGCAACGTGTCATGATAGCCTTAGCAATAACGCTCAATCCAAGCTTGGTGATCGCAGATGAACCAACTACTGCTCTGGATGTTATTGTTCAATCAAAGATACTAGATTTACTGCAGAATCTGCGCAAGTCATTCGGAATGTCGCTCATCCTGATAACGCATGACTTGAGCATCGTTCTGGAGCGATGCGACAACGTTGTCGTGATGTATGCGGGCCAATTGGTTGAATATGCGTCTACGGTCGAACTGAGTAAGAATCCGCGGCATCCGTACACGCAGGGGCTTCTCCGATCAATACCAAATATTGAGTTAAAGGATCAAAAGCTATCGGCGATATCAGGTAGCCCCCCAAGTATGCTGGACCTACCGAAGGGGTGCCATTTCTGGCCTCGTTGCCCTCATGTTATGAAAGTCTGTCATGAGAAGGACCCCATCTTAGTTGACACTGAGAATGGTCACCTCACTCGGTGCTTCCTCTATGGGGGAGAATAGTCCACATGGTGCAAACCGAGATTCTCAAGGTTGAACACCTTAAGAAGTATTTCCCAGTAGAGAAAGGCTTCCTAGAAAAACTGTTCACCAGAACTAGGAGGTTCGTTAGAGCGGTTGATGACGTGAGTTTCTCCATTAACAAGGGAGAAGTGTTCACGTTAGCAGGCGAAAGTGGCTGCGGGAAAACAACAACAGGCAGAGTTGTTTTGAAGTTGCTTCCTCCGACATCCGGTAGGATATTCTTCAAAGGAGAAGACATCACAGACCTAGAAGGCCGTCATGTTAGGCTACTAAGAAGAAAGTTCCAGATGATATTCCAAGATCCCTACGCCTCGTTCAGCCCGCGTATGAGCATCGGAGATGCGATAGGTCACCCTCTTCAGATTCACGGCTTGGTGAGTGATAGAGCCAACAAGAGAAAAAAAGTCTTACAAATGCTCGAGAGGGTCGGCTTAACGCCAGGGGAACAATTCATTGACCTATATCCGCATCAATTTAGTGGAGGTCAAAGGCAGCGCGCGGCGATAGCTAGGTCACTCATCTTGGACCCGGAGTTTATCGTCGCGGATGAACCAGTTTCAATGATCGACGTTTCGATCCGAACAACTATAATTGATCTCTTGATGAAGCTGCGAAAGGAACTCGAACTTACGTTTCTCTTTATTACGCATGATCTGGCTGTCGCTAAGTACATCTCTGATCGGATCGCGATAATGTACCTTGGTAAGATAGTTGAGTTGGGAGACAAAAACGAGATCTTCTCGAAACCTCTGCACCCATATACTCAAGCTTTGCTGTCCGCTATACCTGTCCCTGATCCTGAACGGAAACGACGTGAGGTTGAACTCAGAGGTGAGGTTCCTTCTGCAATAGACATTCCATCTGGTTGCCGTTTCCACACGCGGTGCAAGTCTCCATATAAAGAGTGTCTAAAGACTGAACCCGAATTGGTGAAGGTTTCTCCTAGCCACTATGTTGCTTGCCTCCGAGAGAAATGACCACCGTTTTTCCAGCTCTCACAAGTTCGCTTAGCCTTCTTTTGTGATCAGGATGACTCGGGACCAGCGATCAGCTAGCCGGATCACGGTTCCTTTGAGACCACGTACGAATCCTCCCCGCCTTGCTAGAATCCAGTCATTACCGGCTTGTATTCCTTAAACAGGTAACGCGAAATGACATACCGCTGAACTTGTGATGTGCCCTCGTAGATCTGGTACAGTTTTGCATCCCGGAAGAGCTTTGCGATAGCGTACCTTTCAAGGTAGCCTCTTCCACCGTATATCTGGAGTGCGTCTGTGGCGATACGCATTGCGTCTTCAGAGCCGACGAGTTTCGCACAACTAGAAGCTAGATTAGCGTCCTGACCATGGTCAAGAAGCCATGCAGACTTCCACGTTAGCAATCGCATAGCCTCGATGCGGGCATACATGTCAGCTACCATCTGCTGGATGGTTTGGAAACTCGAGATCTTTTCTTCGAAGGCTTCACGCTGCTTAGCATAGTTTATTGCATATTCCATAGCTGAACGGGATAGTCCAGTGGCCATCGCACCTATTGCTGGTCGGGTGTGCATGAAGGTAAGCATTGCAAGGAAGAAACCGTTGCCTTCTCCCCCGATGACGTTCTCAGCTGGAATGCGAACGTTGCGAAGAATAATAGCGGCAGTATCGGAAGCTCTGTGTCCAAGTTTCTCAAGCGGCTTGCCTGTGGATAGACCTTCGCTTCCACGTGGAACGACGAAAGCAGTGATCCCTTGGTGGCGTTTTTTGCCTTTTTTTCTGGCGAAGATGACGTAGAGGTCTGCAACATTACCATTGGTAATGAAGAATTTGTTGCCGTTCAGAACGTACTGGTCACCCTCCCGTTCGTATGTAGCTTGAATGCCTGCTACATCAGAACCCATTCCAGGTTCACTGGTCGCGAAGCATATGAAACGGAGTTCCTCAGTGAGCGGGCTGAGAAACTTGCGCTTCTGTGCGTCAGTGCCCATGAGAATGATAGGTTCAGCTCCAAGGTCATTCACGTATATTGATGTGGTCATTCCGGCACAGGCAGCGGCCATTTCCTCCACAACGAGCACCGATTCCATGGACCCGTAGCCTGGTCCGCCGTACTTCTTGGGAATGCCTAGATTCATGAGACCCGTCTTGAATGCCTTCTCGATCACTTCTCTCGGGAACTCACCAGTTCTGTCATACTGCTTCGAAACGGGAAGAACTTCTTCGAGGGCAAATTTCCTCGCCCTATCACGTAAAGCTATCTGTTCTTCACTGGGTTGGAAATCGATCACATGGTTCCACCTCTAACTTACGCCATGAATACCTTCGTAGATTCTCAGCTTTACTAATAAATCCTTGCGACTCTCCGGTGCAAAAGGTTTTTTACTGCTCCTGTTATAGTACATGGGTTGACGATATCCTCGATAAGATGGGGAGTGTTGGTGAGTAAGTCAGATAGCACGAATGCATGCACAGGTGTTAATGAAATCGACTATCTTTGCGGGGGAGGGGTCTCCCGGAGCGTTATCGTCCTCGTTGAAGAGACAGGAGCGGAGAAAAGTAACTTTCCGAGTTTCTTCCTCTGCCTGAAATTCTTGGAAGATGGATTCTTGAATGGGGAACGAGGGGTTCTGGTTCTCACCGAACACGCACCGGCAGAATACCTGAAAATCACTCCCCTCATAGGCGTGGATCTGCTATCCCATAAGAATTCTGGATTGATGACGATTATTGATGCATTCTCGGGCTATGCCGGGGTGACTGCCGAACCGTTAGCGAATAAGGCGGATATAACTATTGATAGTCCAAGTAACACCATTAAGCTTCTCGATGAGATTCGAAACCTGTTGCTGGCATCTAGCGAGGACGGATATAAAGGGAAAATCAGAATGGTTGTAGATAGCTTTTCGACTCTGATGACTGTTGCTGGCTTTCAGAAATCCTGGAACCTACTAATTGGACTCTTACCCATACATAAGATCACTGGGTGCACTACGATGGCGATACTCTTTCCTGGAATGCATGCGGCAAAGGAAGTGGAATCCTTCGAGCGGCTGTTGGACGGAGTAATAGAGTTTAGTGGCAGCGAAATCGGAGAATCCGGAGCAAGGAACTTCATTCAGATAAAGAAGATGCGGAGAAATCCTTTCCGAGGAGAACGGACCCTGTATACAAGGGAAGGATGGAATATTAGATTTCATTTGAAGAAGTAGGGGGACTGACAGGGAACCTTCTTCGACAGAATATTCCAGTTCCTACCCTTCACCTGTCTACGAGTTCAACCTCTTTCCTTAGAAACCTTGACCTTGCAGTGTCGATTCCATTCTCTATCATTTTTCTGAGTTCTTTGTCCACCTCATAGCCGATCATGTTTCTACCGAGTTCGATCGCCACTCTAAGGGTGGTTCCAGTACCGAGGAAGGGGTCAAAGACAGTATCGCCAACAACTGAAAACATTCGCATTAGTCTTCTTGGTATCTCTTCGGGGAAGGCCGCTGCTCTTCTCTCAACTTGCGAGAGAGATTGTCTCGCCCCTGTCACGTCCCAAATCTGTGTGAACCACGTGTCACGCTCCTGTTTGGTATACTTGCTTTCATACCGTACTGGATCCTTCGGAGCGAAACGTCTCGGACCACCCTTCCTAAATACTAGAATGAATTCACAGTCGAGGGTGACATACGCGTTTGGCGGCAGCATACCTGAACCTAGGAAAGCGCCCTTCCCTTTGTATTTGGGTTTTGTTGTGGGCTTTTTCCACAGGATATAGGGTAGTGTTAGGAAACCGATCCTCTCACAGTGCTCTACGACTTTTGCATGGTTGGGGAACAACCTGAACACACCATTGATGTTTCTCGTAGCGTCTCCTATGTTAATGCAGGCAAGCCCTCCATCAGATAGAACTCTGTAGGTTTCTCTCCATACTCGAGCTAAATTCTCGTGCATCAGATCGTAGACTTTGCCTAAGGTCTTCTCCCTCATGTCCGAGTCTTCCTCTCGGTTCATCTCGCCCCATAATCGGTCTATTTCTCCATCCATAAGTCTGAACTGATGGTCCCACATTTCTACCATAGGGTAGGGTGGAGACGTTATCATTAGCTGGATCGAGTTATCATCGATTTCACTCACATTTCTACTATCACCGAAGATCACCTTTAGACGTGTTGAGTGAAGAGTTGTGTTCATTCTAGAATTCGCTCCCAAGACCTATTCAGGACGAGAGTCGTCACCCCTTTTGAAGTCCATGGACGGACTTTTCTGGACGATAATCGGTAACAACTATGTTCATTTCTATTTAATCATCGCAGCCGGTCAGACTTCAAGGATGAGAGTTGGCGGAAAACTATTTAAGTTGTCGGACAACATGAGTACATCTGTCCTCTTATCGTGGCGTATGTCTGTGGCATTTGCCAAGAGCGAAAAGATTTGACGAATCTCAATTGAGGAGGGTGTGTGATAATGGCTTCAGACGAAAGACTAGCCTACTGTGGATTTTGTGGCGCCAAGCTTAAGGCGAGTGCGAATTTCTGTCCCGCGTGCGGGACTCCTGTCAGAAGACTCGCGTCTGTTCAGCAGTCAGTCGCTTCATCCCGAGTTACGTCGATCCCAGCCGAGCCCACACAAGTCGAGCCTACAGAAATGGAACCTACGCGAGCCGAACCTGCGCGCCCCATCTCTGCGCCGGAAGTTTCCCCGGTGGAGGCAATGTCGCTTTTTGACCAACGCCAACAAAACTACTTGATCGACCGAAGTTGGTGGGACACGAAGTTCGGTGATATTGTAGATGAGAAAGGCAACCTGATCGGTCACCTGTATGAAGACGTTCATCCAGAGTATAGTGTCGTCGAGCTTCGCGAGGCAGACAACCAGACAATAGCCGCTCTGGTCCATAGGGACATCAGCGCGATTCCAGATAAAGTGGAAATTCAGGATGGCAAAGAGGAGTTTCTTGCTCAGGTTCGTCACAAGATTCTTGCAGTAGGGCAGTCCCAAGCCTGGATCGAAGACAAGCAAGGGAACAAGATATTGCGCGCGAAAGGCGATTTCAAGAACTTCAGCTTCGATATTCATGATGAGAGTGGAAACCTTGCCGCCGAAGTAAGAGATATTCTCTCCACGGACATCATATGTAGTTTGGAACAGAAACATGTGATTATTGTACGAGGAGACAGTGACAGACGGCTAGTCGTATCGTTTGCAATCGCAATTGATGAAGCTACACACAAACACTAAGTGGCCAACTTAAATGTCATCCAAAGCTTTCTAATAATTCTTTAACTCTAAAAACCAATTCCAGTGAAATGGCTATCCAACTTCAGATTTCAACTGCTCACATCACTTTAATTGCTTGGTGGAGCAGAATGTTGTTCGAATGGTCACCACCCTCACACAGGATACAAATATAACTACATCCATAATTATCTCTGTGAATGCCTTCATCATGCTGGGAACACTGCAGCTCGAAGCATCATTTCTTTTGGGATAGGTGGTTGAATTAATGGCAGATGAACACAACTATTGTCAGTACTGCGGCGCCCGGTTACGACCTGGCGCGAGTTTCTGCAACCAGTGTGGTGCCTATGTGAGGGAACACGTGCCTGCGCCCGGCCCGCCTCCATCTCAACTTGTTCGACCTGATCAACGGGCATACGGTCCTCCTCCTGGCCCTGTTCCGCCCAGTCCAGCTCCGCCAGGTCCCATTGTATCTGCCCCTGTTGTGGTCGGTCCAACAGCAGCACCTCTTGTGGGTATGCCGCTTTTTGATTCACGTCGACGCTACTATGTGATTGATCGGCGTTGGTGGGGTTGGGGATCTGGAGACATTTACGATGAGAAAGGAACCAAGATCGGTCACATGTATCGTCGTCTTGTTTCTATTCGCCGCACAACTGAGTTCCGTGAAGCTGACGACCGCACGATTTCTGCCACCATCAATCGCAAGATAGCAGCCATCAGGGACACCCTCGATATCAAGGATGGTCAGGAGAACATGCTGGCGCGAGTTAAGCAGAAGATATTGGCTGTTATACATCCTGTTGTGTGGATGGAGGACGCTAACGGCAAAAAGATCTTTGAGGCTCAAGGCAACTTCTTGGGCTTCAGCTTCAAGGTCTACGACATGAGCGGAAACGTGGTCGCTCAAATAGATAAGACGGATATGTGGAAGGATATTTTTGTCGGGGGAAGCGCCTTCGACTTCAGTCAGAAGTATGCCGTCGTTATCTACAGTGATACGGTCGATCGCAGATTGATTATACCACTCGCTATCGCAATCGACGAAGCTATCCATGAAGATCGGAAAGGACGAGGGTAGTCGTCGATAGTGAGCGCCTCAACGACTTGGGCGAAACCTGCATCTTCCACCCGTTTTTTCTTTCTACTAGTCTAAGACTCCACGAAAAACGGAGAAATCAACTTTGAAAGCTTTCAAGAATGAGGAGCTCGAAAAGGAACTCGAAGTGTTGCGCGAGAAGAAAACTCGATTAACCGAGGCTTTCGTAAATGGAAGAATTCCTCAAGATGTTTACAAGAAGACTGTGACGCGATTGCAGACTGACATCATTAATGTGGAGAAAGAGATCAGAAGAAGATCTACCAAGAGGTGACTGTGCCGTACTGACCTGCAATTGATGGCATCTTTTTGGAATTCAGGTTCTTAACGACCCAACAGGTGCCGAAACACAGTCCGAGGATCAATGTGAAGCGTGTTTTCATAGAATCTTGTCACATTGTTGATCATTTTAATGCTCATCTCTCTCATTCGTGCTGTGTAATTGTTCTGAGGTATCGGGTTCGAATTGGATCTGAAGTTTGCCGATTTTTGCTCGAAGAACTCCCTAAGCAGGGAAATAGCAACGTCCCCCGCAACGGCGTTCGCATTCTTGCCTCTTTCCAACGCTGCTGCCACATACGCGCTCCTTGACTTTACCCCATTTTCCCCTAATGCCTGATACACATACTTAATTTCTTCCTCGGCGACTTCTTCTTCGTTAGGAGGCTCCGAACCACTAAACATGTATTCCTCAGCGCTCCTCATATGGCGCTCCTCGTGCCAGCAATCAATTCTTAGGTTGACTTCATTAATGTTCTGATAATATCCACTTGTGAAGGCTACGAACCTGAAGTACTTGTTCATGTTCCACGCGAGGATCACGCCCGAAAAGAGACATGAGGCTGGACTATTCTCAGGAACAGTATAAGAAGGGATAGTCATGTGGTCAAGTTCGAGTAGGGCAGTACTCCCTACATCCCACCCTGCCCTCATCCACTTGTCAATGAAACTAGGGTCCAAGTTCCTAATGAAGGATGTATTTAGCGGATAGATTAGGTACTTTGGCCCCACATTTACCAAAACATGGTTTCTGCGTATTACAACTCTCCTGTCCAATCAACTCACCAACTAATCTCTGCAAGCGGAGTAGGGAAAGGTAAATGAAGCCTTTGAAGAGGGCACTGGATCCTCTGTGCCAGTTTCTCTTAGGTCTATGAGGATACTGGATTCAATCCTGCACGGGTGCTACTAGCTCGACTTCTTCCCCGATTTCTTCCTCTTCTTTCTTCAGTGGTTTTCGCTCTACAACCTTCCTCTCATATGTTCTCGGATCGTAGGCAGTTGCGGATACGTAATCGAGGACTGAAGTAACGTTGGGATCGATTCTTACGTCTAGCACTGCTGGCTTCTTTGAGTCGAAGGCTCTCTGCAAAGCTGGACGGATCTGCTTCGGGTCAGTGACTAGTTCACCATAGCAGTCAAAGGCTTCTGCATATTTGTCGTAGCGCGTCTTGTCGCTTAGCTTTGATCCGATGCCAAAGTACTTCTTGCCGTATGCGATTTGCTGGATTCTTGCAACCATGCCCCAGAGCCTGTCGTTTGCAACGACTACGACGAACGGGATGTCTTGCCGCCTTGCTGATTCGATTTCCTTTCCGTTGAAGAGGAATGATCCGTCGCCTGTGAGGACTAGCACTTTCTTGTCTGGGTTTGCGACTTTGGCAGCGAGACCCATTGGGACTCCTCCTCCGAGGTGCTGGATGAACAAGCCTCCTGAGAAGTATAGGTGCTTCGGGTAGTATGCCCTTAGGTATGTAAGTCCCCATACTGTAGTGTCTCCTCCGTCTAGTATGATTATGGAATCCCTTGGCATGAAGTCCCTGATCTCTTTGCATAATCTCTGGGGTTTAATTGGGATGCTGTCTACGGACCCTTCTCTTGATATCTGCTGCTCAAACTTCTGTTTTTCGGATCTCATCTTGTTGACCCAGTCTGATTCGGTTCTTGGCTGGCGTATAGACTCCTTCGTCAGTTGGACTAGTTGCTTTAGACAGGTTTTCACGTCGCCTACTATTCCTACGTCGATAGGGCGATTCCTTCCGATCTCTTCTGCGCAAATGTCGACTTGGATCATCTTGACGTCTGTAGCGAAGACTGGTGGTTGCCCGAATCCATAGAGATCTGTGAACCTTACACCGAGTGCGAGAACAACATCAGCGGAAGGCAACAAAGCTGCCCCTGGCCCAGCCAACACGGAGGCTGGCCCCATCGCGAGCGGGTGATCGTAGGGTACAGAGCCAATTCCCCAGCCCCAGTCACCGACAGGGATTTTGGTGAGTTCGGCGAATTCGACAATCTCCTTGGACGCGCCTGATAGCCCTGCACCTGTCCCAGCAATGATTAGAGGTCTCCTAGCATTTGTCAATAGTTTCAGTGCTTCTTTTAGGGCGTCTGGGTCTCCACCAGGTCGTACAAATGCTCTATTCTTTTCCCTTGGATTGAGCGCCTGTTGGATGCATTCCAAGTCTTCGTCGCACGTCTTTACGAGAACATCTATAGGTAAGCTCAAGAGTACTGGACCGGGACGTCCGCCTGCTGCGTGTCGAAATGCGAGATTGATGTATTCTGGTATTCTTGGAGTCTCCCAGCAGACGTCCGCCCATTTTGTGATATGTTCGTATAGTTTTACGGCGTCGAATTCATTGGCTGGCAACTTGTGTATGTAAGACATTGGAGTTTGTGTCGTAAGTGCAACAACTGGGATACAGGATGCGTATGCGACTGTTATTGAGGGGACTAGGTCGGTGAAACCAGGACCGGATTGTGTGAGGCAGACACCCACTTCGCCAGTAGCTATTGACCAGGCCTGAGCTGCGTGTCCCGTTGCTTGTTCGTGTCTAAAGTCGACGAGTCTTATTCCGGCATCAACAGCATATCTGTAGATTACGTCATCGTCTCCGCACAGTGTGAATATGACGTTGACATGTTCATTTTTTAAAGCTTTCACAACTAGCTGAGCGCCATTTACGGTTCCCATTCTTTGAAACCACACTCCTCTCCTTCCTTCTTGACTCGAGAACAGTTCTGATCTATGGTTTTCTCATCCTTTTATAACTACGCCAAGTAGAAGACATAGATATGAAAAATGAAATGCATGGATGCTGGTTACTGGAAACTGAAAAGCAGTTGAACTCTCGTATGTCATTCTTACAGTGGTATTCGCCAGTCGAGTGTAGGCGTTCTGTAACCGATCTTGAATACGATTCCGCCTCTCCGCTTATGTTCCGTGCTTTTTATCATTTTGTCCACTTTGACCACAGTCTCGATTGGAACTTTGAGTTGATCGGCGATCTCTTCGCGTTTTATGAATCTCTCGAGACCATATAGGATTAGGTCTAGTTGTTCGTATTTCATTCCAATCTCTGCCTCTGCGGTGTGTTCGCTCCAGAACCCTGGTGATGGTGGCTTTGCTATGATCTCCTCTGGTACGCCAAGGTGTCTAGCTAGGATCCTGACTTGGGTCTTGTATAGATCTGCTATGGGGAAGATGTCTGCCCCTCCGTCTCCATACTTTGTGTAGTACCCTATCAGAATCTCACTTTTGTCCCCTGATCCTACGACTAGGCGATTGGTTGCGTTGGCGATCATGTACAGGTTTGTCATTCTTATCCTGGCTTTAACGTTGCCAATCACGATTTGTGTTTTGAACTCTTCGTCTGTGTCTTTACCGCTGGTCTGGATCAGTTCGGGGTAGCTTGCATTGACTGCCTCTACGGCACTCGTTATGTCTACTATTTTGTATGGTATCTTGAATTTCTTGGTGACAAGTAGTCCGTGTTCCTTGTCGAGTGGGTTGCTTTGTTTGTGCGGCATGATCAGCGCTAGCATGTCATCGGGACGAAAGGCTTTCACGCAAAGCGCAGCTATGGTGGAACTGTCGAGTCCTCCTGACAGACCGAACACTACTCCTTTCTGCTCGCTTTCAGCCAAACGCGATTGGAGAAATTTGACGATCCTGCTCTCAATCGCCGTGGGATCAATTAGCAGAGATTCACTCCTCAACATCATAGAGTTCAAACACCACGAGATGCCGTCCCTCAGTACCTCTATCAACCAATATCGGTTTCAAGCCCTTTAATTACTTGCTGGAGATTTGCCAGTAACCTCTGAATGTTCCAATGACTAACCGAAAACATATATATAGAAACGAGAGACTCAAGTAATTTGACCCTTTTGGCAATAGTATTCAAAGGGATGTTGAGGTGTGATGGTAAATAAGAAATCTTCAGCGAGAGTTCTCGTTCCTGTGGACGGATCTGAGCAAAGTCTTCAAGCCGCAGAGACAGCGGCTATTATTGCGAAGAAAACCGGAGCCACGGTAACCGTTTTACACGTATTACCAATTAGTAAGCCCTATTCGGGTTTGGAGGCCAAGGTCAACATACCACGCTATACATACGCCCTATCATACGGAGACATTGGGCCCAAGTACGCGATCCCACAATCCGTGTTGAGCGAGATTGCGCGCCGTCTTGAACAGGAAGGGGAGAGAATAGTAAGTGATGCTGAAGCAGTATTCAAGGAAGAGAACGTTAGAGTGAATTCGATAACCCTTAGAGACAGAGATCCCTCCGAGGCTGTCCTGAAACAATCAGAAAAAGGCTATGGGTTGATAGTTATCGGCGCTCACGGGGAGAACGAGAAGGAACCCTTTTCAATTGGAAGCGTAACGAAGAAGGTTGCGAGGCATAGTAAGGTTCCGGTACTAGTTGCCAAGGAAACCTCTGCTGTGTCAAGTTTACTTGTCTGCGTCGATGGGTCTGAACATTCGATGAAAGCCTTGGATTATTCCGCTAAGCTTGCTGAGAAGATGGGTTCAAAAATTACTTTACTTAATGTGCAAGAACCTCTGTTGAAAGAACTGGCAGCCAATGTGTGCAATGATCTCGGAGAGTCAATTCTAACGAAATACTTGAACACCTTGAAGAAGAAGAGATTAACAGCCGAGAAGAGAATCGAATGTGGCGTTGTATCGGACTCAATAGTCCAAGCAGCAGAAACAGGAAAGCATGACCTGATAGTCTTAGGAGATAAGGGTCACAGCACTGCTAGGCGTTTTGCATTAGGAAGCGTTAGTGATGATGTGATCCATAAGGCTAAGCACTCTGTCCTGCTGGTCCCGTAGAATCCCCGAAGATCTCAAAATTCTGTTGGAAGCCTTAAAGATTTAAGGCAACCTCTTTTTCCTCTCATGAGAAACTTGGCACAAACTCATTCCAGATAAATTCCGCCTTTTTTCACCTATTTTGCGGGCCCATATCTGTGTGAACCAGTGTGCATATGATTGCTTTGTCACTTGAGCTCATCTTGATGAACAGACCTCACCAGAAACAATAATATGGGTGCGGCAATAAGATCTGCTCCTTGAACACAGAGTAAGTTGTTCAGATGATTCTCGTAGCATATAGACCAAATATGACACGGAGTCTTCTTTCTGAGACTCATTCATTATTCAGGTTTGGAGGATGGATCATGTCCCGAAAAGCGATTTTCCCTACGTTTAGAGGGGCCGGTTTCACCGAGGAGGAAATGCAACGACCTATAATCGCTGTCGCTAATTCTTGGACAGAGGTCGTTGTTGGTCATGTTCACCTGAACAAGGTGTCTGAGGCTGTTAAGGCTGGAATAAGGGAGGGTGGAGGAACACCTATGGAGTTCAATACTGTCGCCCTATGTGACGGGGTCTCTGAGGGATCCCCAGGAATGCGTTACCCTCTTCCAAGCAGGGAACTGATTGCTGATTCGATTGAGGCGATGGTTCTAGGTCACACAGACCTTTTCGATGGGATGGTCTGCTTGTGTACCTGTGACAAGATAGTCCCAGGTATGCTCATGGGCGCCGCTCGTGTAAACATACCGACTATATTTGTTACTGGAGGGCAGATGCGCCCTGGGCGATTCAAGGGAGAAGAAATAGTCGTCTTTGACCTGGCTGGGGTCTACAGGCGATTCCAGACTGGAGAAATCGAACCAGATGAATTCTTTGGGAAAGTCACTTCAGCTTGCCCCGGTCCTGGAGCATGTAACGTTCTTGGCACGGCTTCCACTATGGCATGCATGACCGAAGCTCTCGGCATGTCCCTTCCTGGCTGCGCAACACACTTTTCTGCGGAGTCGAAGGAAATGCGTATCGCCAGAGAGTCTGGTATCCAGATAATGAAGCTTACGGATAAAGGGACTAAGCCATCCGACATATTGACCAAGGAAGCCTTTGAGAACGCAATTCGAGTTGACATGGCCATTGGAGGATCAACGAATACGACACTCCACCTTCCCGCAATAGCAAATGAGGCGAACATTCGTCTTGACCTAATGGACTTCGATAGGCTGAGCCGCGGTACTCCAAACCTCTGTAGGTTGAAACCTAACGGCCCGATGAACTTCACTGTTTTGGAGAAGGCTGGCGGAGTTCCGGCAGTTATCAAGAGGCTTGAGCCGTTGTTACACCTGGATGTCCCAACCGTTTCTGGGAAGACACTTGGTGAAAATATCAAGGACGTCAGGGTGGAGGACGACGAGATAATTCGACCGCTTGACAGGCCATACATGAAGGAGGGTGGCATAGCAGTTCTTTATGGTAATCTTGCTCCTGAAGGAGCTGTGATCAAGATGTCGGCAGTTCATCCGAGTATGCTAGTCCATAGTGGACCCGCACGAGTATTTGACTCCGAGGAAGATTGTCACATGGCATTCGACAACAACCTGATAAAATCAGGGGACGTGATCGTCATAAGGTATGAGGGGCCAAAAGGCGGTCCTGGAATGCGGGAGATGCTAATGGTCACAATGCGTATTTCGGAGAGCGATCTGAACAAATCTGTAGCGCTTGTAACAGATGGGAGATTCTCAGGTGGCACAGCTGGACCTTGCATAGGTCATGTCTCTCCTGAAGCCGTTGAAGGCGGACCAATAGCTGCGGTCAAGGAAGGGGATACGATCAGTATAGATATTCCGAACAGAAAGCTGGTCGTTGAACTAGGTGATGATGAAATCCAAGAGAGACTTAAATTGTGGAGCCCGCCAGAACCCAGAGTCAAGAGAGGATATTTGGCACTATACGCTAGAACAATCTCATCTGCAAACCGTGGAGCAATAAGGGAAACAAAATAGCTGTCACAGCTGAGTTGGTGACTAGGGCTACTCACGAATGTGAGATAGTTGAACTCGAACCACCCAACTGCGTAGCAAGGATTTATAGACTCTGGAAGGATGATGTGATTGTAAGGGGATTGAAGGATTAGTTGTCGCAGTCCCCCTGCAACCTTCCACTCCAGTTCTTGAACTCCCTTCTATGGTGACCTAGCAGGGTTCCTTCTTTTTCACGAAAGTTATTTTAGTTTCTTTTGCACACTTTGAGGAACCAGAGCTACATCTATTCATGAGAAGGGTCACACAAGTGCCGAAGGAAGTTCAAACCAGCGAAAGTGTCCCCCGGCCAATCAAGGTTATGCTTGTTCAGATGAAGCCCACCATTGGAGAAAAGGAAGCCAACTTCAACATTTTCAAGAAGTTCATCAACAGAGCTAGGAAAGAGGAGGTCAACCTTATTGTATTCCCTGAGCTCAGCGCTACAGGGTATCTGTGTTACGATTCATACTACACCTTGGCGGAACCAATCCCAGGACCGCTCACAACCAAGGTTGCTAAACTAGTTGAAGGCTCAACAGTTCACGTAATATTCGGTATGCCGGAAGCCAGCACAGAAATCGGGGGAGCGCTGTACAACTCGGTTGTCCTCATTGGTGGCAAGAGAGGTTTGATCGGAAAGTATCGGAAGTGGTTCCTACCCGGACATAGCGTGTTTGATGAGAAACGTTATTTCACGCCAGGGACGAAGGCCGAGGTTTTCTCAACATGTTTAGGAAATATCGGTCTCTCCATATGTTACGATATCTATTTCCCTGAGCTAGCGCGCCTCCTTGCGACAAACGGAGCAGAAATCCTAGTCTATCCTACTGCCTCACCAAGCGCACGGAGAGACTTCTTCGAGGTACTAACCAGGGCTCGCGCAATAGAGAACGGCGTCTTTGTTATTCTCTGTAATCTCGCAGGTGTCGAGGAGAACCTTCTGTTCTGGGGAGGATCGCATATCATCTCACCCTCGGGAGCTGTCGTTGTAAAGTCAAAATATGATGAGGAAGACGTAGTAGTGGCAGAACTGGATCTGAGTGAAGCTGAGAGAGTGAGACCGTTTCTGCCGATGCTATCGAAGGACTTTCGCCGAGAGATATACGAGCAGTTGGCTAAGCATGAGGAAAGTTTGGAGCCTGAAAAGAAAAGCTGAACACAGTTCATAGTTGGAATATATTTCCTTAGAGGTGTGCCAAGGACATAGAAACATCTAAAAAGACCATGGCTACTTTCTCTTCACAAAACATGGAGGTAAGAACTGTTTTGGAGGAAAAGATGATAAATGACGAGACATTGGGATGAGATCCTCTCTGGAGAACACAGAGTGATCGAGAAAGTCCTCACCGTATTGGTGGACGAAGCCAAGAAGCTGGCCGGCAAGGGGGAGAAGGACAAGAACTCCCAAGAAAGAGTAGTGAAATGCCTCGACTTCCTTGGGACCTTCATGGATAAGTGCCACAACATGAAAGAAGAAAAGATCCTCTTTCCAAGGCTTGAGCAACGCGGTATCCCGAAGCAAGGCGGTCCCATCGGGGTAATGTTGATGGAACATGAGAAGGAGAGAGAACTCCTCAGTACAATCAAAGAAAACCTAGACGTAAGTAATTGGGATTCGGTTCTGCGCGAATCAGAAGGCATCGCAGAACTCGTTAAGGATCATGTGTGGAAGGAGGATGACACCCTCTATCCGATGGGTAAGAGAGTCTTGAGCGAAACAGACCCAGGTAAACTCGTTACAGGGTTTGAAGAAATTGAGAAGGAATTGGGCAAGGGAATTCATGAGAAGTACGAGGAATTGGCCGAGAAACTCGTTAAGGAGACAGCTCTTGAGCCGCTGGTCCGAAACTTATCGGTCGATGTTCTGGGCAACATTCTTGACACTATTCCAGTTGAAGTTACCTTCATCGACAACGAGGATGTACTTAGGTACTTCAATAAGGAGAATGAAAAGAAACTCTTTGCGAGACCGAGGGCTGCAATAGGCAGGAAAGTTCAGAAGTGCCATCCACAGAAGAGCCTTGCTAAGGTGAACCAGTTGCTGGACGACTTCCGAAGTGGCAGGAAGGATGTTGCTGAATTCTGGATAGATTCGAAAGGGAGAAAAATCCACATCAGGTACTTTGCTGTGAGAGACGCAAATGGATATTATCTTGGAACTATGGAAGTTGTTCAAGACATAACCGAAATAAAGAAAATTGAGAGTGAAAAGAGGCTAATCTAGGATAGTTCATGTTCTCCAGAACAACTTATCGCAGAATACTACTACATAATTCCTTTTTGATAGAAATGTTCATGGAGAACCTAGAGATATGGAAGGAAAGACGAAGCACAGGGAGCCTGGAAGGAAGAGTAAGGAGATGAAAGAGAATGCCGAGCGGCAAGAGGTTTTTGAGCTGGCAGAAAAAGGAAAGGGCAAAGCGTAAAGAGGTAGCCGCGCTTGCGGGGGGCGGCTTAGTTGCGCTTTTGGGTTATCCTCTTGTCTTCTTCTTTGTTAGCCCATTCCTTGACCGGTTGCTTCGTCCGTGGATTGGAAGCTGGCTAGATGTCTTGACATTGATTGGGTTTCCTTGGGATCTGATACTAGCCGCCTCAGTTGGATTGATCGGTCTCCTCTATGCCCTGTGGTCAGTCGTCACTCAAATTAGGATCGGGAAGGGTACACCCGTTCCCTCCGTGCCAACGAGGACGCTCATAGTGGTTGGACCCTATGAGTACTCGCGCAACCCGATGACCTTCGGATCGATTCTTCTCTACCTTGGTGTCTGTATGTTCTTCCATTCGGTGGCTATGATTATCGTCATGGTGCTGGTATTTGTGATTCCGCTTTCTCTCTACATAAAGATTGTCGAAGAGAAAGAACTTGCTGTTAGGTTCGGTAGCGCGTATCTCAAGTACAAGAAGAGATCCAGGTTCATGCTTCCATTCCCAAAACGGCATCGAAAGTAAAGGAGATGCCATTTTCCTTCGACTTTTCATCCATTATTACCTATTGCCTCAGAATTAATGTAAGGTCATCTAAGTTCCTTCAATGCCGGTAGGTACAACTGACTAAATCTTTTAGAAGCAATCTAACTAATAGTTACAGGTACTGACAGGGGCCATATGTATGTCATTAATTCATTCTTGGCATCCAGCTTTGGCTTCACCTGAACAGGAGAGCTTTTTCTTGGATTCTCCAAGCCAAGGCAAGCGTTTGTTCAAACCTCCTAAATCAACGCAAACCCCGATAAGAGACCTTATCCCCCTCAGCAACGAGGATATCTTGGTGACCCAATGGAATTCGTCTGCGTTTTTCTGGAGACCACATGACGAAACGGCATTTGGGTTCTTTCATTCTGAGAACACTGAGAGTCGTGTCCAAAGCTCAGCCATCACGTCTGACCGTCGCTTCCTAATCCTTGGACTAAGTGATGGTGGGATAGCATTCGTTGATTTGGATCAAGTGCCACTGGCTGGTCAAGTTCTTCCCATTATTCACTCAAAGGCGAACAAGATCTATCGCCTCATTATTTCAGCTGATAGTCGGTACCTGCTTGCCACTGATAACGATAAAGACGTTCTTGTCTATGAGCTCAAACTGAATCTCTTAGACGTAATGAAAGTGGATCCTGATCGATGGGAGCAAGTGGGAATCGTCAAACAAATTCATGAGCTGCATGCGAGCAGTGATGTCCGGTGGCTTTCCTTCGCCGAAAACAATGGATGCGGGTTGTGTAGCTGCCGAAGTTCTAAGAGTGTTTTTATGTGGGATCTCTCCAACGGGAAGGAGCTTCACAGGTTGACCTTCGACGAAGAAGTAGGGGGACTTGCGGTAATGCCGAATGGACGATACTTGACAGTAGACACAAAGTCAAAGCTTACATTCTGGTCATTGCCTAGACTGGAAAAACTAGATGAGACATCCTATAAGGGCTGCTTGAGCGACTGTAATTTTGTTGCTCTATCACCGGATGGAAGATATCTGGCCGCCTCGAGCGGGATGGTTATCATATTGTTTGATCTTAAGAGTGGAACGATTGCTGGGGAATTTGAGGTCAGTCCTTCACATGACGATATCGCTCGGGGCTCTTTTCTGACTGGCGGCGTAGATCCAGTAGAAACAGTTGCTTTTCTTCCGAATGGCAAGCATATTGTGTCCGGGCAAAGCATGGGAGGTCTCAAACTCTGGGATCTGTCTCAACTTATGATTTGATGCACGCCTGCTGTCTAGAGGAAACCTAATACAAATCCACTTCAGAGATTCTTACGGGGCGATGTTCACTCAGTGACTTCTTTGCAGCTGCGGCGATTAGAATGGCATTAAGACCATCTTTGCATGTAACTGATGGTTCGCGGTTTTCCCGTATGCACGCAAAGAATTCCTTTAGTTCGTCAACAAAAGCTTCTTGATATCGTTCTAGGAAGAACCAATGGATCTTATCGGTCTTGGGAGCATCCTTGGTGTATACTTCCACGACGCTAGGTCGCTCATTTCCGGCAAGTGCCATTCCCTTGGATCCGAAGACTTCTACCCGCTGATCGTAGCCGTAGACCGCACGTCTTGAGTTGTCTATGTAGCCGAGTGCACCGCTTGTGAACACCAAGTTGACCATAACTGTATCAGCGTCGCCGACTTCACCAATCCGAGAGTCAATAATGGCTCCGCCACTTGCGTAGACCTCATCCACCTCAAGCCCAGTCAAGTACCGCGCCATATCAAAGTCATGTATGGTCATATCGTAGAAGATCCCACCATTCTTAGCAGATTCACGTATGTAGTCAATGTCATAATCTGGGTCTCTCGATGTCACCTTGATGATGTGAGGTTCACCGATCTCGCCAGACTTAACAATTTCCCAGATGTGCCGAAAGTTGCGGTCAAAACGGCGGTTGAATCCGACTTGGAACTTTACACCGGCTCCCTTGATTGCATCCAGAACTCCACGGATCCGGCGAACATCGAAGTCTATCGGCTTCTCACAGAAGATATCTTTCCTTGCTTGCGCGGCTTCGATGCTGAACTGAGCATGGGTACTTGTTGCAGACAATATCAGGACTGCCTGAATTTCTGGATCTTCGAGAACTTCCTTGTAGTCCTTGGTAGGCTTAGCAATCCCCAACTCCGTGAGCCAAGGTCTTGCCGCTTCGATATTGATGTCCGCGACTGTCTTGACCCAGACATCTGGGATTCGGTGTATAAGATTCTCAATATGTAGTTTTCCAATTCGTCCCGCTCCTATCACTCCAACAGCCAGCTTATCTGCCAAGTTTCTCGCCTTCTTGTCCTCTTCCGAAGCTTATTAAATGGGAGCCTTAGAGAGGAATGAAATCTAGTGCGTAGGTATATGTTTATTATTGTTGCTATGAATGGTACGATAAAATAATCCGACTTCTCGGAGGCGACCGAATGTTGGTCCGCGGTGCTACTCCAAAGGGTAGATGTGCGGTTGTGAGGGAAGTCCCAGAGACTTACGATAGATGCGTTCGGACTTACACTCGCATTGGGAAAATCGATGTTGAATTGGCCAAGAAGCAACATGAACTCTACTGCAGAGCCCTACAAGGCGCAGGATTGAAACTTATCCGCATACCAGCCGACGATTCCCTCCCTGACTGCGTCTTCGTCGAAGACCCCGCAATAGTGTATAAAGGTAAAGCCATAATGTGCAGGATGGGAGTAGAGTCGAGAGTGGGGGAGGTTCAAGAAGTAAGGAGAACGTTGTCACGCTACGTCGAGAAAGTTGAGGAGATTAAGCCGCCTGGTACTATTGAAGGAGGAGACGTTCTCAGAGTCGGAGACGACCTGTTTATTGGCTTAACAGCTCGAACGAACATGACTGGAATAGATCAAGTCAGAGAGATTCTGAAAGACGAGACCCGCAATGTGACACCTGTCAGAGTAAGTAGCATATTGCACCTCAAGTCAGCGTGTTCATACGTTGGAGACGACTGCATTGTGGTCAACGGGGAACACTTTGATCTGGGAGTATTTTCACAATTTAAGTTGATTCGTCTTCCAAAGGAAGAAGCCTATGCTGCTAATTGCCTGGCAGTCAATGATACAGTCTTCATCATCAAAGGATATCCTAGAACGAAGAGAATGATCGAGAAAGAAGGGTTCGTAACAGAGGAACTCGATGTATCGGAGTTTAAGAAAGGTGAAGGGAGTTTGACATGCCTCTCAATAATCTTCTAATACCCTCATCTATCTGACCATTTTCCGATCAGCCAATTGAGAGCTAATGTGCATTACATTTATTATTCGGAACTGATTCTTACCTATGACTTGGGGGCTTCTGCCGGGTGATTCGCAATATCTGGATAGTTGATAGAGTCAGTGGGCGTTGCCTTTTCGAGAGATCTTATGGCAAGAAAGTCGAAGAAAGTGGTCTCATCCCGAGCTTTCTTTCGGCACTCACCAGCCTCTCTGATTCTGAAATGGAGGGAGATAGAATCTCTGCGCTTGAAACCGAAGGCAAAAGATGGGTCTATCGCTACTCGGATCCCTTGATATTTGTAGTAACTGGAGCTAAAGGAGACCCAGAGTCCCATTTGAAGGCGCAGGTCAGTTTCCTGAGTGACTCATTTCTCAAGATGTTCCCGCAGTTGAAGGGTGAAACAGTTCACGAGTTTCTGGAAAACTGGTCTGGCGCAACATCTGATTTCGATGGTTTTCTATCGTTGGCTGATCAGTTGGTGGAACAATGGGGCAAGATAGGCACAGTCAGTAAGGCTGCAAAGACCCTGGATGTGTTAGAGATCTACCAAAAGATTTTCGACGCCATTCTTGAGAAAGTTCCGAAGGACAAGGAGCGTATTTGGATTGAGTTCGGTGAGGCTTTGAACGATTTCTGTAAGAAACTGAAGGTTTCAGTTGCCTATGATTATTCAGGACGAAAAACTATCTTAGACTTGATTTCCATGGATGTTTTCTCGGTGAACTATGAGCCCATTAAGGAGAAGCTTGCAACTCTGCTAACCAGGCTTATCGAAATACTCAAGAGAAGTCTGCCAGCTGGGGAAGCAGAGAGAATAGTTCGTTCCCAAGTGATCCCACTCATGAAGACTGAATGGAAGAGAATAGACGTATACAGTATTGATCGTGTCCTAGTCTCCTTGCTGTGAATCACTTCGCCTGCTGAGGGTGCTCCTCTCAATGTGCTTCTTGAACATGACTTTTAACGATTAGGGTTGTCTGCTTGTTGTGGTTCTCTGTTACTGACTAGCGGAACAATAGTGTATTTTACCTGTTGAATTCCCCTCATTGCCCTAATTCGCCCTATGAAGTCCATTATTTTCTGGACTTCGCCTTCGGTGATAAAGATCTCAAGACAATATGCTTTCCCTAAGTGGATGTGCATGTTGCCAGAGACTATTTCATCATGCTCGTGTCTAAGGTAGGTTAGACGTTCATCCACGTCGCGCCTCTCATGCTCGGAAACGACCGTAATAGTAGCGGTTACCTTTCCTCGCTCGAAATGGCTTAGTTCATATTCCGAAAGGATATCCCTTACAGCGTCCCTAATCGCTTCTGAGCGACTTGAGTAACCTTTCTGCCTCATGAAATCATCCAACTGTCCGAGCAGTTCTCCCGTAAGAGATATACTGACAACAGGCATGGCGCGTTCCATCTCCAGTTAATAACGAGCGCCCAGGTTCTTATTAATTTTTACTAGAATCGACAACCTTTTTAGCACAAGGCTAATAACAACCATCCGCTGAGGGTTACTGGGGAAGAAGTGATTACAGACCCCATAGGATAGGGCGTTTATGCACAAAATCTATGATGAGAAGAATGGGCGCAGATGTCCGGAGAAGACCGATGAGGTTTGCACGATCTGTCACGTGGATTTCTCGAAGGTCTTAGTGGCAACTTCCGCCCGGAAGGACATAAGGCTAGCTGTCATCATAGCGTCGGCTACTATGTTTTCCCTAGGCTTGTTCCTTAAGTCTGTTTCAGGATTTGAAATATTTTCAGAGCTTCTTCTCTTATGCGCTGTGGCAGTCCCAGGAGTCAAGATAGTCAAAGAGGGTATATCTGCTCTGTTATTCCAAAGGAATCTGAACATAGATTTTCTCATTACGGTGGCAGTAATAGGCAGTTTCGCCATCGGTCATGGAGAGGAAGGAGCCGCGGTCATTTTCCTGTTCTATCTTGCTGAGTTTCTTGAGGATCATTCTGTTGACAAGGTTAAGAACTCGCTTGGAGGTCTCATTAAGTTAGCGCCTGAGGTTGCTAGGGTGAAGAGGAATGGAAAGGAACGGAGGGTTCATTCGCATAGTGTTGACGTTGGTGAGGTGATTGTTCTTAGGCCCGGTGATAAGATACCCTTGGACGGCGTGGTCGTCGCTGGTGTTTCGGGCGTTAATCAGGCTGCTATTACGGGTGAATCTGTGCCTATGACAAAGCAGGTTGGTGATGAGGTTTACGCCGGAACGGTAAACTGCGAAGGGTTTATTGAGGTTAAGGTAACGAAGCGCTCAACTGAGACAATGCTCTCCAAGATTGTGAAGCTGGTCGATGATGCTCAGAAGAAGAAATCTCCGACTGAGAAGTTCATCGACAAGTTCTCCCGGTACTACACTCCTGCCGTCATTCTCCTGACGGTTGCTGTCGCCTTGGTGCCCTCCCTTGCGTTTGGTTTGTCCTTTGATGAATGGTTTTACAAGGCATTGATTCTTCTGGTGGTGTCCTGTCCCTGCGCGCTTGCGATCTCTACCCCAGTAACGATGATTTCTGGTATGACGAGCGCTGCAAAGAACGGAGTCCTAATCAAGGGTAGTAACTATCTTGAGGAGATTAGCAAAGTGGGCATCTTTGCCTTTGATAAGACGGGGACTCTAACTGAGGGCAAGTTGGAGGCGACGGATGTCATACCGTTCAGTCATCACTCACCTGCCATCTCTACCAGCGAGGTCTTGGCAAGAGCTGCTTCACTTGAGGCGCTGTCTGAGCATCCTATTGCCAAAGCGATAGTTAGGAAGGCTGAAAATGAAGGTGTGCGTTTGGAGTCTGTAAGCAACTTCAGGGCCTTTCCAGGCAAGGGCGTAGCTGGGCAGTTTGATGGGGGAGTATACCATGTGGGCAACGAGAGGATGTTTCAGGAGTTGTCAATCCGTTTCCCAAAGAAGCAAGTCGAGAAGCTCCAAAATGAAGGGAAAACAGTAGTACTCGTAGGAGATGGTGAACGGACTATTGGGCTGGTTGCTGTGATGGACAAGATCAGAGATTCGGCAGTGGAAGCGATCTCTGAACTGAAGAAAAGTGGGATCAGAGCAGAGATGATAACTGGTGACAATGAGAGGGCGGCAAAATCGATAGCAAAGAAGCTGGGCATCGACAAATATCATGCTGGGCTGTTACCCGAAGGCAAGGTAGACGTGATTGAGAACCATTCAAAGCAAAACGGTGGCATTGCGATGGTCGGTGATGGCGTTAACGATGCCCCAGCCTTGGTAAGGGCAAACGTTGGTATAGCGATGGGCGCAATTGGCAGCGACGCAGCGTTGGAAACAGCTAACATTGCGCTGATGAAAGACGATCTCTCCAAGATACCATACCTGATAAAGTTGAGTAAGAAGGCACGGGGGCTAGTTAAGAAGAACATAGTAGCGTCGATCTTGGTTAAGAGTGCACTTGCGGTTCTTGTGTTCCCAGGACTTGTAACACTTTGGCTAGCTGTCGCGGTTGGAGACATGGGATTATCGTTGGCAGTAATACTCAACGCCATGCGGTTATCGTTGCTCAAATCTAGAGGAAAAGTTGGCCAAGGAAAGATGTGAAGAGTTGTAGAAGCCTTTCTTAGTTTCTTGACATAATTGATTTATTCCTGTTCTTGACTATTTCTTTTGCCTTGATGGTTTTAGTTTAGGAAGTATTTCTAAACTCAAGGGGTTGAGAGCTTTGTCTTCATCCAACTTGGGAAAAGATGTCTTGGAGTGGCTTTGCGAAGACGACAATCCCTCCGTGAAGTACCTAGCGCTGAAGAACTTGTTGGGAAGAAGTGAAGGGGAAAGAGAAGTTAGAGAGGCAAAGAAGCGCATCATGGAGTTCGGTGCCGTCCCCAAGATCTTATTAAGGCTGAGAAGCGACGGACACTATGAGAACCCCGCGTTTGTGAGGAAGTTTGGGCAAGCTTTCTCTGATTTTGGTTACTTACCGAAGTACAAGGCGACCATTTGGCAATTGATCTTGTTCGCAGAGTTCTGCGCCGACGGTAGAGACGAACGGATTAGGCACACCTGTGAATATGTGCTGGCTCATTGCTACAAGCAAGATGGACTCTTCAGCATGCATGGTTCAAATTACCTTACCCCATGTTTTCAAGCGAACATGCTTTGGTCACTCATCAAGTTTGGCTATAGTAGGGATCCTCGTGTGAAGAAGGCATTAGCCTTGCTCACGAGGTACCAGCGCTTTGACGATGGTGACTTTAGGACACCAAAGGAGTGGCCCTATCATGGTAGAAACGACAGGTGTAGTGACAGTCATTCATGCTATGCGGGTTGTGCAAGAGGGTTGAAGGCGGTTGCTTCAATTCCAAGACAGAAGTGGAGTGATGAAATAGAAGACTATGTGCGACGAGGAACTGAATTCTTCCTTATGCATCACATCTACAAGTCAAGTCATAATCCTTCGCAACTTCTTCATCGAGACATAACTCAGTTGAGATTTCCGATCTTCGTCTTCTCGAATTTCCTTGACATACTTGATATTCTCCTCGAACTGGGCGTCAAGGACCATCGCATGCAAGAGGCAGTGGATCTTCTCGAATCGAAGAGAAAACCGAACGGCCGCTGGATCCTTGAACACGCCGTATCGAACATGCACACAAAGATCGAAACGCAGGGTGAGGACAGCAAGTGGATAACATACAAGGCATTGCATGTCTTGAAGCGCTGGGAATCATAGACCCGCTGAGAACAAAGATAGTTCTTCTTTCAACCCTAATGTTCTGGAGTGGAAAAGAGAAAGTTTAAAAAAGACATTCTTGCTGTGGGTTGATGGAATAGGGGTGAGCGTCCTCTTTTGAGCCGTAATGGCGTTCTAATCGTGACCAATCTCACCGGCAAAGGTGTCGCCGGAAAGGCCTACCGTAGGGATAGATCCCGCTTCGGTGAAGTGAAAGATGAGTTATTTGTTACTCGAACGGAAAGAGGATATGTTGAGGGACTAGCCAAGGAATATTCTGGTTTTGACCTCGTCGTTGGCATCGGTGGTGGCGTGGCCGTTGATGTTGCCAAGTTCATCGGTGCGAGGAACAAAGCAAGGGTCATTGCTTTCCCTACGATAATCTCGACTGATTGTATATTCACTTCCTCCACTGCGGTTCGCGAGGAAGGAACTGTTAAGTATATTCCGAGTAAGAAGCCTGATGAGTTGATTGTAGATTATGACTTGCTTCTCGAAGCCCCTTATGACTTGAATGTCTGCGGTTGGGGAGATGTTCTTTCAATCCACACTGCCTTGTCAGACTGGAGATTGTCTGCTGATATGACAGGTCAAAAGTTTGATGAAGAAGTTGCGTGTGAAGCTCGTGAGATTCTTTCTAAGGTTTGCAGAGTTAACACTCGAGGAGGTCTAGAGACACTTGTCGAATGTCTGAGGAGCGAGGTCGAGCTGTGCGATAGATGGGGTAACGCGAGACCCGAAGAGGGAAGCGAGCATATCTTCGTATATCTTCTAGAAAACTACCTTGACAAGCCACATCCTCACGGTGAACTTGTTGCGCTTGGAATCTATGAGATGAGTAAGCTCCAAGGCAATGAAGTCAAGCAGATCTGTAGAATCATGGACGACATAGGGCTACCCTATCAGGCCGAAGACATGGGAATCTCTCCTGTTACAGTAAGAAAAGTGATCTCTGAGCTTCCCGCCTATGTGAAGAAACATAAGTTCTTCTACACAGTGATCAATAGACTTTAAGCCCTAGCAAATCACTTTGAGACCATGTTAGTGGCGTTATTGAGATGTTCCGCACCAGTCGAGGATTGTCAGTGCAACTATTTTCGTATAGTTCAGTACTTCTTTGAGTTCAATGTTTTCATCAATACCATGTGACTCTTTTCCTCCGGGACCGAAGAGGATGCTTGGCGTGCCACCGTAGATTGTTAGCAGTCTTTGGTCGCTTCCGCCTCCACCAACTACCAGCGGCTCTGCTCCAGTTACCACCTTTGTTTCATTGACAACCTGCTTAACTATAGGGTGATCGGGTTTGATCTCGGACGGCTCCATCCAGAGTCCAAACCATTCCACTACGGGTTTGCTTTTCGACAACCAAGGGTCAAGCTGTGCCACCTTCATTATGTAATTCTTGAATCGCCGCTTTACTTCATTTATGTCCTCTGTTGGGAGGCATTCGAGACTCCCTTCCAATGCGGCTTTGGTTGGGGTTGATGAAGGCCATTCGCCACCACTAATCTTGCATATGGCCGTTGGGACTTTTGGGACGTCTGGCGGATATAGGTCCCAAAGTGGGTGTTTGGCTTCTATCTGCCTCATGAGGGAAAAGTCATTGACAGCTTCATAGATCTTGATCGCTTTCTCAATTGCGTTCACAGCGTAGTACATGTACTCGATTCCGATTGACTTTCCTGGGACTGTTATCCTGAAGAACTGGGCGCCTCTGCTACCAGGGCAAAGAATACTTAAGCCCGTGGGCTCAGCGAATACTGCTGCGTCAGCCTTGTAGCCTTTCAGAACGCACCCCAGTGTCCCGTTTCCGCCCGCTTCTTCGTCGACCACGCTTTCTATGATCACGTCTCCCTTCAGCTTTACGTCTGAACTCACTATTGCTTCGACGGCTGTTAGTACGGCAGCTAACCCTGCTTTCATGTCACACGATCCTCTGCCGTAGATCCTCCCATCTACAAACTCTCCGCCCCATGGGTCGTGAGTCCACTCATCCTTGTTTCCAATTGGAACTACATCGACGTGGCCGTTGAGTACGATTGATTTTCCTTGTTGCCAGCCGCTTCCCTTTAGAGTTCCAACGACATTGGGTCTGTTTTCATAGCCTTTGGTGTAGCCCATCGTCTCAACTGGGACGTATGCTTTGTGCTTACGAAGTTCCTCCACATCAGGTTCCCAGACGTCTGTCCTTAGACCGATGTCCTTCATCTTTTCAGCCACGAACCTCTGGCATTCGCCCTCTTCCCCCGTTAGGCTTTGACGTTTGACAAGGGACTGAATGAGATCTACTAGATCGTTTTCCTTGCTTTCGATAATCTTCAGGGTTTTTTCTTTGATATGAGAACTCAATTCTCTTCAAGAACCCCCGGAAGCAAACTGCTGATTCCAGGATCGCCATTCATTATCCTAGCGAGCTCGTGATCCAACTTAAGCTTGATCACATGATATGCAGACTATTTCGTGCTCATTTATCCATGGGATCGTGAACGCCACATATCCATTCTTAGCGTTCCACCGAAGCTCTTCTCCAGAGATGAGTAGTCTGACCCTTCCGATTTTTGAACCATCGGGTATTCTTATGGAGCAATTCACGTTGCAGACTGGGAGCGTCTCGTTGATCGGTCTTGGCATTTCACTCATGTAGTTGACGAGGTGCACTATGAATAGGTTGTTTTTAGGTTGATGGTATGCTTGGACTTCGACGGTGGCGGGCAGGTTTTCGAAGGTTAGTGGGAGTTCAGTTTTCGAAGCCCACTTAACTGATCTCTCAAGCAGGTCTTTCCATATGTCCCAACCATATGACAGGTAGATTGATTCGGGCTTTCCTGGGAAGTAAACTGTACGCCCTTTCCCATAATCTGAGACTACGATCGCGGGTAAACTTGTCTCAGCACCCAGGGTTGTGAAAGCACTTGTTGAAGCGGAAAGTATACTACAGAGGGACATAGCTTTCCCCTTAGTTTTGACGTTCAATTGTTCATCCACATACGGGATTATGTTCTCGACCCCTATTTGTTCAGTTATCTCATGTTGTCCCCTGATTCTTGCGTAGCCGAAGAGGGAGGAAGTTGTTGAGCCCAGGTAGTCGACACCTAGGACCTCATCGAGGGATAGGTTGCTAAGTTGGTTTCCCTTGTCGTCAGACAGAGAAGAGCGAAAAGTTGCTACGAGTCCTCCGCCATTCTTGACGAATCTCCGTATATTAAACGTGTCTGCCTGTGAGAGACACGCGGTGTTTGGCAAGACTAGGACTTTGTAGCCTTCAAGAGTTTTGGGGGACGCAAGGTTGTCGTCATGTATCACATCGAATGGGATGTGGCTCTGTGAGAGAGCCTTGTAGAAACCATGGAAGTGATCAAGACACTTAGATTCAACTTGATTTCTTCCATATAGATGAATTGTCTTCTCGGAGAACAGGAGCGCGGCAAACTTGATTCTCTCCCTCTTTTCTAGGTACTCCTCGAGCTCCCTTAGCTTGTTGAAGGATTCTCCTATTGCTTTCCAGTTCGTCAAGTTGGCGACACCCGGGCCATACATGGCCAACCATGGTTGAGCTCCATTTGCAACCACATTTGCTATGGAAACTTTCAATTCAGCTTCTGGTAGGGAGACGAGGTTCCAAGGTATGTAGGGTGATTCAATCAACACAAAGACGGGCTTGTTCTCATCGATCGATTTCGCATAACGTATGGATGCTCCGAGCCACCATACGGGGAGTTGAGACAGAGACCTATAGTCTTCGACGGAGAGCACATCCTCAAGTCTCATAAGTTCTCTGAGGTCCTCCCCGTAGATCATAGGGATATACCAGCCAGTGTACTCGGATCCATGGCGCCAACCTATCTTCAATATGTCATACATGAAGACAGGCATTCTCCTTGACAAAAAAGAGGAGAGTGGGAAGTGAAATTGCAGGAAGCATATCTTCTTCGAGTCGATGCCCTTTATGGTCTGGCGAACACTACTTGCAAAATCCGTTACACTCTTGTATCTCCACTCGATGAATTTGAGCCAGTTTGGGTCAGACCAGCTCTGCTTAGTGGGCAGTTCCAATGCCAAGTCTTTCTTCAGCTTCTCTGCGCAGTTCTTGCAGGCGCACCAGCTTTGGAATCCAGGTTCGTCCATGAATATGCCGTCAACATCGTAATTCGAGACTATCTCTGATACTACTTTTTGCAGATATTCTTTGTATGGGCCATTGGGACACATTGCCGTTGATGCGCCACCGAATTCTTGCTGGAGTTGTCCGTCAGATTTCCTTTGGGCCCATTCTGGGTGCTCTTTGGCTGCGACGGTGTCGCCCCAAATGCAGTTGACGTAGGCTAGAACTCTTAGTCCTTTTTTCCTACAGAATTTTACTATCTCTCTGAGTATGTCTCTGTTTCCGAGGTCTGGGTGATGTGGTGCTACGACGCTCTGGAAATAGGCTCTTCCCCCGAGATAACTGAGAGCGAAGGCTACGGCTACGTTCGCACCAAGATCTGCTACTTGCTGGATGATTTTCTCTATATCTAGGTTCTTGATGTCTGAGGGGGGCAACTCTATTGTTATGATGCGGAGGGGTTTAGACCACCACTGGTCTTCTGCCAAGTACTTGGCTTCACCTTTCGGATTTCTATTCGGGTGGGATCTCCTTGAAGATCTTTTCAACGTCGATGCCTTGTGCTTTGTTCCTTCGTTTTGCATTGAAGTAGATGAATGCGGCTACCGCGATGGCTATGAGTGTTATTATTGCGCCCACTGGTGCTTGGGGTATCAAGACTGTTGGGTATAGGAAGAGCAGAGGAATGCTAATGATGAAATACAGCGCTGTTATTACTCCGTACAGTGTTACTCTCGGTATTCCCGCGATAGTGCCTCGAACCAGAGACTTCTGGTATATCTCCTTCTTCCTCTTGGCTAGTAGTATGCCTGAGATGCCTACGATTGCTGTCCAGACGTAAAGCGAGATATAGTACACTGTCCCGACTAGTGCAAGGTTGAACGCCGAACCTATGAATCCAAACCAGACGACAACCACCGAAGTAAGTAGAGCCCATACGGGGGACCTCGTTCTCTCGCTAACGTCACCGAACTTTAGTGGTGTGACTCTATCAAAGGACCACGCGAACACGTACCGACTCCAAATGATGAGCGCTGCAGGCACCATCATGTAAGCCCACAACAGCATGCCTATGGCTGAGAGCAACAGCAGGGTTGGATCCACACCGAAATTCATGAAGAATATCAGCGCAGGCGGATACTGTTTTAGAGCTGGAGGACCGTACCAATAGAGCCATCCATATGCATTCAGGAAGTCTTGTCCGAACGCGTTGAAAGTGGCGAGACATAGGACGAGATAGAATGCCGTCATTCCAAGCAAGGTCACTATTAGAGCGTACGTCAGGCTTTTCTTGTAATCTTTGAGTTCTCCGCCAACATTCGTGGAACCGAAACCAAGGATGTATGTCATTGGGAAGAGCACAGCCATGAAGGTGGCACCTAGCGTGAATCCTGTACTGAAGACAGCTCCACCTTCACCGGGTGTTGCTGCCGCCACTAGAGGCAGGTTCGCGTAGGAGAGCCCCAAAACCCCAAATGTAGCGTCCCAACCTGCTATGAATGTTGGTAGGTTAACTGTCAACAGCGCGATGATGGTCACTGCGGTAAAGATTGCAGCGATGATGAAAGTGTATCTGAATATCTTGAAGCCTGACGATTTAAATATTGACTGTAGAGTCATAAGCACTAGGAATACTGTGCCAACTAGTATGAACACGACGGGATCTGCTGCAAGGCCTAACGCAAGGACAGTGTCAAGTACAATGACGAACATGTAGAGGATGAAGCCCAAGCTAAGAAGGGCGCCCATCCAAGCTAGAACGGAGCCCACAAAACCAACAGCGGGGTTGATTACTCTAGTGACGTAGATGTAATCGCCACCTGATCTCGGCATCGCGACGGAAAGCTCTCTGTAAGTCATGAACGTGAAGAACGCTGGAATCAGGAAGATCAGGATGGTTACCGGCAGATTAGCTTGTGGGAAGAGTGAAAGAGTGGTGAGAAAACCTACTGGTCCGACGCCGATTATCGCGATCATGTTGAAGATTACTGAATCTAGTGGTCTCACTTCCCTAACCAAACCGGTTGCTTCTCTCGCAAAGAGTGTTGGTTTTTTCTTTGCCAATACTCGTCTCCTCTCCTTCGTCTATACGTTTTAGGTAGGTTTTATAAAAAGTTTTTCATTCATTTCAAAACGTTGTCTGCATCAAGAATAACTATTTTAGGAAGAGGAGACGTGTTCCACGCTGAAGAGAATTCTCTGTTCAGAAAAAAAAGGAAAAGCTGTGAGCATTTGAACCCGTGTTGGTGAGAGGTTTTCTCTCATTTAACAATTCGGTGCATGTTGACAGGGACTATCTTGCCCGTTCTTGCTGATTCATACATTGCAATGATCGTCTTCAGCGCCATCAGACCGTCTTCTCCTGATGTGTTCGGTTTCTTGTCTTCTAATACGCATTTGACGAAATGTTCGATTTCTTGTACGTATCCGAATGTGTAGAATTCTTCAGGTATTGGAGATGTCCAGCCTTTAGTGAACTCAACTTTTTCCCCAGCATATCCAAATCCCGTTGCTGAGAATGTTTGTATTGGTGTCATGCGCGTGGGGTTCACTGTGAGTTGTCCTTCGTTTCCGTATAGTTCGACCCTGATGTCGTAGCCTCCCTTTGTTGTCCAGCTTTCCTCAAGGGTTCCTAGAGCCCCGCTGGCAAACTTGATCGCGGCGACGCCGTTATCCTCGACTGTCAATTCACTTCGTGTCTTGGATATTATGGCTGAGACCTCTTTCGGCTCGCTCTTTGTGAACATTCTGAGGAGCTGGATATCGTGGACTCCCAGATCGATGAGTGCTCCTCCTCCGGCAAGTTCTAAGTCATAGAACCATCGTGAATGGGGACCGCTGTGTGCTTCTCTTGCGGAACCCATGAAGACTTCCCCGATCCCGCCTTGACTAACTATCTCTTCGGCCTTTACGAATGAGGGAGCATATTGAAAATTCTCGGCGTACATTAGTTTCACATTCGCTTTCCTTGCAGAGCGGACCATTAACTCCGCTTGCTCAGTTGTTATTGCAAGAGGTTTCTCTACGATTATGTGCTTGCCGTGTTCAGCAGCAGCGACTGCGATTTGCTCATGGAGATAGTTCGGGGCACAGACACTTATGATCTCAATGTTAGGCACTTTGAGAAGCTCTTCGTAATCCGTGAAAGCGCGACTTGCTCCGATTCTCTTGGCGAATTCCTCAGTCTGCTTCTTACTCTCCTTCAGCCCAGCAACGCCGCCAATCTCAACCATCTGGAGCGCTTTGAACCCAGCTGCATGCCTCTCAGCTGAGAAACCTGCTCCAGCTATCCCAACAACAATCTTCCTCATCTTCCGTCGTTCCCCTCCTTCCAAAACAACAATAATCCTACGCTTTCAACAACGTGGCCACTTTATTGACTCCATGGACTACGTCATCAAGATCTCTCTGGTTGAGAGATGGGTACACCGGCAGGAGAAGGTCTTCTTTTGAGAGCTTCTCGGCCTCTGGGCATATTCCTTCCCTGTACTCAACTTTTCCCTTGTAAAGGGGAGAGTCGAATGGATAGTGCGTAGCGCCATATCCAACTTTTTTCCTGAAGACTTCTTGGAGGTGAACTGGAATCGGACAGTAGCCTTCCGCTTTTATGCCTTCTTTTAGGAGGGCCTGACTGAACTGATCCCTCGAAACGCCTAGCTTCTCCTGCAATATTCGAATTCCGAAGGCCCAGTAAACATGCTTCACATAGGGTCTGACTGCAGGTACACTCACTCCTTCTACGACGGACAGTTCCTTTGCTAGGAATTGCGCGTTTCTTCGTCTCACTTCATTAAGTTTGTCAAGTTTCTTTAACTGTATTCTTCCGATAGCGGCTTGGACTGCTGTCATGCGGTAGTTGTATCCGATTCCCCAGTACACGTTGTGAGCCGGGACATTCGGGTATGGAGATTCTTTGACGCGGCAATGGTTGATTATTGAGCGAATCTTGTCAGCGAGTGCATCGTTGTTCGTTATTACCATGCCGCCTTCTCCGCCCGCCGTCATGTTTTTGTTCAAGTAGAAGCTGAAGCACCCTATGTCCCCAAAGGTTCCAACTTTCTTGCCCTTGTATTCACCACCGTTTGCCTGAGCACAGTCTTCCACTACAAACAGACTCTTTTCTCGTGCAACTTTTAGTATATCATCCATCTCTGCAGGGTTACCTAACATGTGAACTGGCATGACGACCTTCGTAAACTTCGACGCTCTTTCCCCTATTGATCCGGCGGAGATTGTGAAAGACTCAGAATCGATATCAGCAAATACTGGAATACCGCTCTGGTGTAGAATCGCGTTCGCCGTTGCCATGA
>Ga0315309_1000191_pt1 | contig 37327 bp, 38 predicted proteins | sample TDP4_MG_FD_203080 | JGI IMG/M metagenome (GOLD analysis project Ga0315309, IMG submission 203080) | Freshwater sediment microbial communities from Lake Towuti, South Sulawesi, Indonesia - TDP4 | ecosystem: Environmental > Aquatic > Freshwater > Lake > Sediment | place: Indonesia: South Sulawesi...
ACTCATAGCCTCAAGCGCAGGCGTGATGCAGGCGGACAGAGTTAACCCTCTTGTGGTTGAAGTCATGAAGGAAAAAGGAATAGACATATCAAAGAACAGGCCTAAACTGCTCACGACCAAGATGATAGAAGACGCTGACAAAATCATAACAATGGGTTGCAGCGTGGAAAAATTCTGTCCAGCTCCAATGCTCAAAAACGTGATAGACTGGGGACTCGAAGATCCCAGAGGCAAGCAGATAGAAAAGGTTAGGCAGATAAGAGATGAAGTAGAAGAGAGAGTCTTGAAGCTGATTTCGGAACTCAACCGCTGAATCTGTTTCATTCACTTTCTTCTTCAACGGCAACGGCTTCAGGTGGCAGACCTTTCGCTGCTCGTTTGGCTATGACTCCTAGCTTTGTCTCTGGCGTGTAGGCACCGCCCGTAAAGACTATGCCACATTTTCTGCATCCCCAAACGCCCACGCTTTGGCGTCGGACAGATGTCGAGCCGCATCTTGGACACTTGTGGGCTTTCTTGAGGCTGGTGACGACTTCCATGTAGCGTTTTCTCACGGTTGCGCCGTAGCGTGCTTCAAGTCCCCGTGTTGAACCAATTTTCTTGGTTCTTCTGCCCATTTTTTACTCCTTCACGACGAGTTTTCGCAGTTCTCCCGCTTTTTGTTGGGCAATTTTGCTGGCTTCGAAGATTTCCTGCGGTGTAAAATAGCCGTAGCCTCCCTTCTGTGTGGCACAGAATTTTCCGTCTTTTTCAACAGCCAATGTCAGTCTCGCGTCCATAACCTGCTCCTCTTCCAACCAAGGGTCCACAATCAGCTTGTCTCCGATTTTGGCAAATGTAACTGCAACGGGATAGTTGCGCATTGGCAACGGCTTGTATCCTGGCTTAATCTTGATTTCGCCCTCTTTCACCTCGTAATTGAACGTCTTAGTGTTCATCAAGGCGGCGAACGCTGCCAACGCTGAGGCGTCAATTAAGTTACCGTCGTGGTTGAGAACGTAGACATCAACGAACACGATGAAAACTTTCTTGCCAGGTTCCACACATAGGTCTTCAAGCATAATAGCCTTAGACTCTCGAATGCCACGGTCCACCACCCTAGCCAGTTCAACAGAGTTCTCGTCGGGCGGTCCAGGCTCAAACGTGGGTGAAGCTAAGGGCACAAGCTCAGCGTTGACAGTTAAGACTCCCTCGTTAGGCACGTCCAGAAACGGTTCGCCAACCTCAATCTTGGTTCCAACCAAAACCTCGGTTTTGCCCAAGCGGACTCGAGCCGAGCCTTCAGCGCGTTCAATGAGCCCAGACTCGATTTGAATCTCTCGGTAGTCGGTGGGCTCTCTTCCGTCTAAGCGTTTTCCACGGGCGATCAATTGAGCGATTCTTTTCTGCCTGACTTTCGCAGCCATTATTGAAGACATTATTCTGCAGCCTCCTCTTCACCTGTTTCTTCCTTTTCAGTCTCAGCTTCTTTGGCAACGACGTACTTTGCCTTTAGTGCTTCTTTCTGGAGCTGGTTGACCTGCTTGCATCCTTCGAGCGCCATGTTCAGCACTTGCTCAAATTCTTCGCCTGTGAGCATGCCGTCCATTTGAAGCAGCGTTATGGCGTTTTGGTTGGGCATGTAGGCCAAGGGCATGTCAGCCTCGCCGTCTTTGTCTTCCACATCGTTCAAATCCACCACGAGACGACCCTCGACCTTTCCAGCTGCACATGCACTCACAAGGTCTCGCATAGGTATCCCCGCGTCAGCCAGCGCTAGAGACGCCACTGTGATTCCTGCGCATCTGGTGCCGCCGTCTGCCTGCAGAACTTCAATGAAGAGGTCAATGGCTGTCCGAGGATAGTACTCGGTGAATATTGATGGTTCTAATGATTCTCGAATCACTTTAGAGAGCTCTTGTTCTCTTCTTGAAGGCGCAGGCGACTTTCTTTCCTGAACCGAAAACGGCGCCATATGGTAGCGGCACCGTAGCGCGGCGCGGTCTGGTAGAGCCTGATGCTTGGGATGAATCTCTCTGGGTCCATAGACTGCTGCTAGAATCTTGTTCTTTCCCTGCTCAATGTAGGCTGAACCATCAGCGTTGCCTAAGATACCGACCTCGATTTTCATGGGTCGCATCTCGTTTAATTTTCTACCGTCGTATCGAACATCATTTTCATCAATTAACTTTTCAGGTTTCTTTTGGGACGTTTTCAACAACCTCCTTCCTAGATTTTTCACCTTTTTCTTTTCTCAACATTTCAGTAACTCTGTCAGTCAACCCTGTCGTGTGGGCTTCCTGCTCTATTTTGCGAATAGCCATTATGGCAAAGCGTTCGTCTTCGGGCGATTTGCCGCTGACTATTATTCTTCCGTTTTGTCCGATGGTTATTAGGCAGCCAGTTTCCTCTTTAATCATGCTTATCATTGAACCTTGCTTTCCGATGACTCTTGGAATCTTTGTAGGCGTGATTTCGATGATTTGGCCTCGCGTTACCTTTCCCAGTCCCCGTTCGAGCACTGTTAGCAAGGGGTCCCGTGTTCGGTCGCAGGCAACTATTTTAGCTATGATGATGTCGCCTACGTCGAACAGTGAGGGTAGGTCATCTTTTTGGGGTTTGAAAGGTCGTTCAAGCGCGTCTGAAGCCCGCAACATGGCCAAGTAAGGCGCTCTTATATCGACCACCCATCCGCCTAAGGTTACCTCGAGCACTTTTCCAATGACTGTGTCCCCAGCCATGGGGACGTAGAAGGACTTCAAAGCCACAACGTAGACTCGCTTGTCCTCGGAGGCAAAGAGTCCAACTCTGGTTGCGTATATTTTTCCGTTCTCTTTGTATGTGTTTTCTCCGTTTATGTATTCGTTTTCAGCCAGCAAATCGCCTGGCGTAACAAGCTGTTTCTTTTCATAAAAAACCGGCATAACATTTCGCCTCCTTTAATCTGACAATTCTTTTGTTTTTTAACCGATTTTTGCTTCTGCGGCGCCTTTGGTTAGTTCTCCGATTTTTTCGAGAAATGGACCGTATAAGCCTGCAGGCATTTCCACGACTGCGAACCATGAGCCGTCTGCGCGCCATTCTTCGTGTTTTATTGTGCCGAATCCTTTGACAGAGCCGTACGCTTTGCTGGCGTATTCTGGTGGTATGCGAACATTAACTGAGACCTGCTCCATTTTTAGCGGCAGAACGGGGCGCAGAAGTTTTATGATGTCTCTCGCTTGTTCTTCGGTTTCTTTCAAGGGGTCGATTGAATAGTGAATCTGATCCATTGCCTGTTCAATGCGCGCTGGCGGATGTGGCAGGTTCGTCCTAGGGTCAACGCATTGGCGAGTTATGAAGAAAACTATCTGTTTCCGCTTTTCTTCGATCATGTGTCTACGCTGGTCAGTAGTCAGCTGAAGCATGCCTCGGCGAAGAATGGTTTCAGCTATCTTAAGCGTGTCGGTTGTGCCGAATGCCTTTTTCAGCTTGTCTTCAGATGGTCTCGTGCCTTTGTTGGCGTCGGTGTATATTGTGTCGCCTACCAATACCTCAGACAATGCTTTGATCTTGCCGAGTCTGTAATCTAACGCCGGGTCAGGTTTGACCAGGATTTCGAAGTGTTCGCCTTCATGGGTTAGGCGCACAATCGTGAAGCGCTGCTGACTCATCGGGCTCAGCTGCCCTCGGCGCTCTTCCTGTAGGTTTCGATTTCTTCATCTGTGAGCGATCTCATTTTCTTTGTAGCCGATGGAATGACTGCGATTTTAACTCTTGGCTGTTCGCCTCTAGCTTCCTGGGCCTTCACTAGGGCTTTTATGGCTAGTTTGGTTGCGGTTTCGATGTCTAGTTTTTCGTTGTATTCGGCTTTTAGGATGCCTTCGACTGTTTCCTTTCCAACGCCCACCGCCACGGCTTTCCATCCTCTGATTGAGCCGCTTGGGTCGGTGGCGAATAATCTACCGCCTGTCTTGTCGATTCCACCGAATATTATAGAGACACCGAACGGTCTAACTCCTGCATGTTGAGTGTAGAGTTGCTTGATGTCGCCTACTCGTTTGGCAACCACCTCGATATCGATGGGTTCGTCATACATGAGTTTGTTGCTCTGGGCGTAGACCCTAGCCTGATCAATAAGGATGCGGGCGTCTGATCCTAAGCCCACAACCGCAGCGCCCAAATGGTCGTCAACTTCGAACAGTTTCCACATGAAGTTTTCGTCTTGCAGTTTGGATTCGATTTTTTCTTCTGCTCCTAATACTACTCCGTCGGAGCAAGCTATTCCCAATATTGTAGCTCCACGATTAACCGTTTCAAGGGCGTATTCAACCTGGAACAATCGCCCATCCGGGGAGAACACTGTTATGGCGCGGTCGTATGCTCCTGGCGCCGCAAACACGGACATGTCTCACTTTCACCTCTTACACACGAATCGAAACACATTTTGCTGGTTTCAGTTGTAGAGACGAAACTATAAACCTTTTCGTATAGGTTTCGGAATAGTAGGCATAGGTCTTGCCATCTATAGTTTAGCTACCTAATATTGCTATTCGATTCCACTAAGTTTTCTTGTCCCAAGATAGAGGATGGTAATCCCTATCAACGAAAAAAATGCGGTCAGCAGCAGATGGTCACATAAGAGAACTGTGAACTGGTCTAAGTCTGGAAGTATCTTCCCAAAACTCAAACCGAGCCTAGTTGAGCCGATCTCAAGTCCTATTGTAGCGAAAAGGACTACCATGAGGTTTACTATTACGCCTAGGTTGCGTTCTCTTGATTCTTCAGCGAAGATCGGATTAATAAGGGCTAGACCAAGGACGAGAGCCACCGAAGCTAGGGTTCTAAGCGATCCCAATAATGTATTGGTCAGGAGGGAAGCCAACGTGATTTGTGGAACTGAAATCGTTGAGATAGCTGTTAAAGCTGCTGCGATTGGGACCGCTACCAGCCAGCTTTGCAGTAGCCGTGCTTTCACGAATTTTCCGATTCCTGACGGCATTTTCTTGTATAGGAAGATTGTTTCCCTGCCTCGGCTCACCGTGCCGACCACGAATGCTCCTAGGAATGGGATTCCAAACACGCTCAACTGTAATAGCGCGTCTTCTGGTTTCGTAACCGGGTCTGATATGAATATACGCAGCATGGCAAGGAGAACAGCAACGTAGAGGATCCATGATAAGTTTTCAAGTCTTCGGCCGTAGTCTTTGAAGATAGAGACAAGAAGTGTGCCAAATGATCCGCCGCCTCCTAAATATCTAATGCTCTTGTAGAAGTAGCCGTCTGGCTTGGCTTTGGGAGATATGAACGTGACTGTTTCGAGGCTGTAGGCGCGATTAGCTACTTTTGTGCCCAGCCACAGAGTTGCTGCGAAGAACACGATTAGTCCTCCAAGTCGCGTTAGAGTTTCGATACCAACAGCAGCGACGTTGCTAGGGTTAGAGGCGAAACTGACGAAGATTTCTGCTCCCCAAGAACTTGGCAGCACTGCGAGAATGGTTCTGACCATACCGCTTGTCTCAGAACTGGTGAGAGCGGTGAGCAAGCCTCCGCCATAAATCGCATACACTACTGCAATCATGGGTAAAGCGAGGACTACAGAGAGTGCTCTTCCAACATCTTTTCCACGAACCGTCTTTCCAAGTTTCGTTCGTAGGATGGCGGCGATTACAGTGCCGATCCAAAGGGCGGAAAGAAGTGTGATGACGAAGGTGATGATGATTATTGCATTTTGAATTATGTCTAATCCTAGTGGGTTCAGAAATGCAGTGAAAGTGCCTGTGATAAGCGTTATTGCGATGGAGTAGAATGGTATTGCGCCAAGAAACTCTCCAAGCAGAACGTCGCTAGGTTTCAATGGGGCGCGCACTAGAATCTCCAGTTGGCTAGTCTGCACTTCTCTCAATGTATCGGTGATTGGGAACAGTATCAGATAGAAAAAGAACATGAAGAGGATGATCTGTACCATGGGCACGGCGGCTCGGGTTATGATAAATGCTGTGAAGTCATCAATTAGCGGAGTAACAACTGCTGGTGCGATAAATGCAACGTAAACCACCAGCAATCCAATGACTAGAGGTAGGAAGTAGGGTCTTATGCTTCGTATGCCACTTGTGGTAGTTCGGTATCGGTTCTTGGCTATCACGAGCCACTTAGCCGCTGGCACCTCTGTGTTCCCTCCATGCTAAGAGTTCTTTTTCGTCTACTCCTCCAGTTAGGGCGATAAAAGCTTCTTCTAAAGTCTTGGTTTTTGTCTTGGCTATGATTTCTTTGACGGTGCCTAAGGCGATTAGCTTGCCCCTGTTGATGATGCCTATTCGGTCACATAGTTCTTCAACAATGGGAAGAATGTGACTGCAAATCACGATAGTCTTGCCGGCGCTGTCCGCCAACTTCTTAATGAGATCCTTCACTATTAGAGCTGCACCTGGGTCCAAATTCGAGGTTGGTTCATCAAAGAACAAAAGGGGAGGATCGTGGATCAGTGCTGCCGCAATCAAGACTTTCTGTTTCATGCCTCGACTGTAACCCTCAAGCAGATCATCACTCCTATCACTAAGCCCAAAAAGCTTCAGCAAATCCTCTATCCTTTCAACAAGAACGTCCTTTGGAACATCGTAAAGAGCTCCTATAAACTCAAGAAATTCTCTGGCGCTTAATTTTTCATACAATCCAGGCGACTCTGGGAGCAAGCCCGTGACCCGTTTTACGTTCGTCTCCTCTTTGAGAATGTCGTAGCCGTTCACGGTAGCTGTGCCATTTGTCGGCTTTATGATGCAGTTTAATAAACGAACAGTTGTGGTCTTGCCCGCTCCGTTGGGGCCCAGCAAACCAAAAGTTTCTCCTTCATAAACTTCCAAGTCAAGCTCATCTATAGCCTTTATTTCGCCTGCCTTGCCATAAAACTTGGACAACTTATCGGTCCGGATAACGACCCTCAATGCTCCTTCCCCAAGATTTCTCGTTGAGAAGTTAACCCGATTAGAGCCCCAGATTATAACTATTGCCGCGTTCGTTTACTAGCGCTCTTTTAGTTCAGCTATAGCTTTCAGAAGAAGAATATTGTCCGATGCAGAATCCTCGCATAGAACAGCGTGCTGACTTACGTCTCGTAAAAGTAAAAAAGAGAGGAGTTTGCAGGGGATATCACCAATTGTTGTTCTATAAACCTTTTCGTATAGGTTTTGGCATCATAGGTAAAGTTTCACTTGCGTTTTTCTGAAGATTTTGGCTTCATCTATCGAGAAACGTTCATTTCTTTTCTCTCAGCCTCTTGACATACAGATATGCTGCCAAACCCGCTTTTACACCGTCTCCTAAACAAGAGGTCAAATTAAGTCCACTACCACAGGTACAGTCACCAGCCGCGAAAACTCCTTCAACGTTAGTTTGCTGCCAACTGTCAACCAGAATGCCACCTTGTCGATGAGTTGTGACTCCTATTTTCTCTGTTTTTAGAGCTGTTGGTTCTATGCCGAGAGCGATGAAAACCCCATCGGTTTTTAAACTTCTTGTTTCGCCAGTTTCTATGCCGTACATTTTTACATTATTAATGAGTTCTCCACGTTCAATTGCCTCAATTTTATAGCCTTCCATAATCTGAACCCCTTTTCTTGTGAGTTCTTCAACAAGAGAGTTTTCTGCCTCCAGCTTTTTCGAATCTGTCACTAGCGTGACAACGCGAGCTATTTGGGATAACGCGAGGGCTTCTTGTGCTGCCACATTTCCCGAGCCAACAACAATCACTTCGCATTCCTTGAAGAATTGACCGTGGCAAATGGCACAATATGAGGTGCCTCTGGCAAGCCAACTTTCACCAGGCACAGTCAAAAACTTCCATCTTGGACCCGTCGCCAGAATTAAGGCATCGCAAGCGTAGTCTCTTTTTCCAGTCGTCACGATTTTTTTCTCATCTATCTCGAGGTCGATTGCCCCCTCACCTACATGTATTTCAACTCCACGTCGTTTTGCTTCTTCGACCATTTTCTGAACAAGCTCCGCCCCAGACATTGTTCCAAGAAAACTACGTCTGGGATAGCTCCAGATTGTTGGCGATTCGTCAGCTTCCAAAACAAGAGTCTTAAGCCCTAAAGCGTCCGCAAAGAGTGCGGCAGAAAGACCAGCGAATCCTCCTCCTATAACTACCAGATCATATTCCATCCGCCCATCTCCTTTTCAAGCATTATTAACGAGCCTCGTTCCTTATTTATCCCTAACCAGCCTCCTTGCTCAAAACATAGAAAAGGAGAGTTTGCGGAGGATATCGTCAATGGTTGTTCTAAAAACATTCTCGTATGAGCCGAGCTTGATAGAGATTGGTCGTCTATTTACTGAGGTATCTCCATGAGAGCAGTATGCCTATCGTTGAAGAGATAACAGCGAACGCGCCCAAGAATAAGAAGTCAATCGCCAGCTGATGCATGTCTATTGTGTAAAGTATCAGCTGTCTCGTCGCGTCAGTTGCGTATGTCACAGGGTTTATCTTAGTTATCATTTGCAGCCAGTCGGGCATTAGCGATGCTGGAAACAGTGCATTGCTGGCAAACATGAGAGGCAGGTTCAACAGGTTTACCACGGCCATTTGGGTTTCCTGCCTTGTTGAGCGTATCGCGATTAGGATGAAGATCGAGGACAGCCCCATGCTGATTAGGAACAGAGCTGCGTAGACTCCTAACAGGTTGAGCAAAGTAAAGTCTGCACCTACCGATAGTCCTAACACGTAAGCGATTCCAAGAACTATACTCGCCTGAACAAGAGCCCTTATCACAGCTGAGAAGATCTTTGCCATGAGTATCGAGCCCCGTGCAACCGGAGTGCTGAGAACCTTGTTTAAGAAGCCTAAGCGTCTGTCAAAAACCATTGACATGCCACTGAACATTGCTGTAAACATCACTACGAAAGACATCATACCAACAGCCATGTATGAGAAATAGTCTGCGGTTCCGAACGTGTTCTTCATTGCACTAGATGCGATGCCCGAAAGCCACTGTCCAATTTGAACTTGCTGCTGTGGCTCAAGTGGAGGAGTGATTTGAGGAAGAGAAATGGGGTTACTCGTAAAAATCGCGCCTAGATTCATGGCTTTGCCAAGGAGCCCCATCCATATTATGGGTTGAATTATGCCCAGTAAGAGAATGACAGGGTTCTTGTACCATTTCTTCAAGTCTCGGTTTGTTAGCGCCCAGAGACCATGTAGCGGATTCTTTGAATTGCTGTTGTTCTTGGTCATCAGTGTCCACCTCTAAAGCGTTCACCTCTGGCTCTTCGCATGGCTATTCTTTGGGCTCTAAAGCCTTCTTTTGTCTCCTCTTCGTCTCTTATTGATCTGCCAGTGTATTCAAGGTAAACTTCATCCAAAGTTGGCTTGGTCAATGAAAGCCTTGTAACCCTGTGTCCTTCTGTTCTAACTGCATCTATTATGGTTGGAGCGGTTTCTTCTCCGTCTTCCACCTTGATTCTATATGTGCCGTCTTGTTTTTTGACCTCTTTAACCCTTGGAACCCTTTTGATGAGGTCGGAGATGTCCGCTTCGCCGTCTTGGATGCTGAGCGTCATGATGTCTCCGCCAAGTGATTCCTTCAGGTCGTTGGGTTTGCCTATGGTGATTATCTTTCCGTTGTCAATGATTGCGACACGGTCGCAGAGCATGTCGGCTTCTTCCAAATAATGCGTCGTCATGAAAATGGTCATGCCAAACTCCTTCTTGAGCAGTTTAATGTAGTTCCATGTGGCTGCTCGAGTCTGAACATCCAAGCCCAGTGTAGGCTCATCCAGAAAGAAAACATGAGGCCTATTTATTAAACCACATGCAAGCTCAAGTCTTCTCCGCATACCGCCTGAATAGGTTGCAACCTGCTTATCCTTGAATTTCGTTAGTTCAACCAGTCCAAGGAGTTCTTCAGCCCGCTTTTTAGATTCATTCCGTGGAATGCCGTAAAGATCAGCGCAGAGAATCACGTTTTCAAACCCAGTTAGATCCTCGTCAGCAGTATACTCCTGTGGAACAACACCTATGCAGTCTCTAACTCCGCTGGCGTCCTTCATTACATCATGATTGCAGACAACAGCGCTTCCCTCAGTGGGCCTCAGAACAGTTATGAGCATGTTAATGGTCGTCGTTTTGCCAGCACCGTTTGGCCCGAGGAACCCGAAGATTTCGCCTTCCTTAACCGTAAAGTCGACGTGATCTACTGCGACCAAATTTTTGTTGAAGACTTTGGTCAATCCCTTAACTATTAACGCGTCTCTTTCAGCCAAGTTGCATTTCACTCCCGTATCTTCTTTGTGATGTCCTCAATCCTTTTGGCAGCTTCCTCTAAAACCTTTCTAGCTTCCTCGACGACTTCCTCCGTGTACTCTCGCCTCAAACTGTCGCGCAGGTTCCAGACAGCTACCGCAAGATCTCTAGTTGCTCTTCGCAGTTCCTTAGCCTTCTCCGGATAGAACTCAAACCACATGGGTCCCATGAAGCCCGGTCCAGGCCCGAAACCTCCCCATTCCCAAGCCCAAGGTCCCAGCCCTTTGAAGCCTGGACCAGGTCCTAAATGTTCGAAGCGTTTGCGCATTTCTTCACGTGTCTTGACTTGTTCTTCCAAGAAGGTTTTGCCTTGTTCTGTCAACATATAGCGCTTTGTTCCAGCCTCCTGTTCGGCAGCCTCTTTGATGTAGCCTTTGTCTTGCAGCCAAGACAACAATGGATAGATTGAGCCTGGACTCGGTTTCCAGCATCCACTGGTTTGTTTCTCGATTTCGTTCATTAATTCTGAGCCTGACATAGGTTTTTCACTTAGCAGCTTTAGCACATGGTAACGAAGGAAACCTTTCGGAACCATGGCCATGTGTCTCATCCAACGTTTGAAAGGAAACATTTTTATCAGCTCTGATATCAAATTCGATATCGATATCAATATCCCTCTAATAAACCTTGCGGTTAACCATGCCCAAAAATCATTATCTCAAACCAAAAGCATCTTATGGCTCAAACCCTTTCACGTGAAGAGACTGCGCATAGTTTGGAGACTCTCTTCCACATGGTCTACCGATTCTAACATTACTATACCTTTGTAATTGATGCGTCTGAGCGCTTTCGCCACCGCTTCCCAGTCAATTTTTCCGTAGCCAATTCCCCTATGCGAATCATATCTTCCCTCGTTGTCGCTTACGTGTACGTGAACGATTTTGCCTGCAAATCTTTTTATGAAATCAAAAACTTGCTGATTGGTGTTGGCATGGGCTATGTCCAAGGTTATGTCTATATCGAAGTCGCTGCCCAGTTCGCTGTAAAGCAGGGCAAAGTCCTGCATTCGCTTCACCAAAAAATAAAACGGTTCAGGGGTATTTTCAATAGAAATCTCAACTCCAAACTTTCTTGCCTTTGTTACTAGAGTTCTTACCGAACGAAGGTTAATTTGCCAGTCAAGGTTGGGATAGAACTCGTTGACTGCAGACTTCCAACCCGAGTGAAAAACCCATTGTCGACTCCGCAGTTGACGAGCATAGCCCAGGGATTTCTCAAGGCGTTTAATCATTACCCGCCGAAGCACTGGATTGGGCGAAGCAATGTTGATGTCGACGAAGGGTGCATGAACCGTGAATTCAAGCCCGTTTTCGCGTGCAACCCGTTTCAGAACGTTCACTCGTTTTCTGTTTAAGGCATGTTGGCTCTCGTCAACGAGTTCCACATAGTTTACGTCAAACTCCGTTAGATGTCTGAGCACGGATGAAAAGGGCTCGCCCAAACAGAAGAGCATGGACAAACCAATGTTCAAGTTTGTTTACTCCTCTCTATATGGTGCAAAGCAATCTCTGCGACTTTTCTGCGTTTTCCATTAAGAAGCCAACGACTTAGTTCTGGCTTCACTTTCTCAGGTTTTCTTCTTCCAAGGTTCTTCAAGGCTGAGGCAACGGCTCTCCAAACATACCTCCTTCTATCCGCCGCCAATCTTCGGAGAATAGACAAGGCTTCATCGCAGTGTTTGGCGCCCTCAGCGGCTGAAAAAACCATAGCAACATTCCACAATACTTGTTCATTTCGCTCCCGAGACCACCTCTTAACATACTGCATTGTCAACCCGGGGTAGGCTCTTAAAAGACCATCTCCAATGGCGAAAGGACCTAGATTTCTGCGCACATAGACACTTTTGTCTGCGAGGAAAGGTTCAACAAGACGCAGCAGAGGCTCGCCATACTCACGCTTCCTCGATTTGGCAACCTTCTTAGCCGCTAGAGCAATCGCTCGCCTGATATTTTCGGAATCTTGTCTAACCCATTCTTGGAACTGAAAATATACTTTGTCGAAGTTTTTCAGAAGAACGCTCGCGAAGGCATCAGAAGCTGCTTCTCTTGTCTCCCAATTTGGATCATTGCCCAAAGTCAGTAGGAGGCTTTTTACTTCTTTTTCATGGTTTGGATAAGGGTTCCCTAACGTGAGCATGAGGCTTGCTAAGCTTTTTGTGTCTTTTCTGAGAGCTAATGCTTGCGCCCACTTGAATCTTTCCTCTTCACTAAGGTATTTCTTAACAAGTCTAAAGGTTGCACCGTAAAATTTGGCGTAATGCTTGTCGATTCGAGTCCAAGCACTAACAAATTCATTAAAATTCTTTCTAGACAGAGACTTTTCAATTGAGCTAATGGCAGTGATATTCTCAGCCATATGCCATCTCACAACTCAAGTTGTTCTCGGCGCCAGCCAGTCTATGAGTTCTCTAGGGTTGCCACATTTGATTTCCACCTTTATTGGTCCAAGCGGAGATTCAGCAACAGGCTGCGAAAATGAAACATGCCCCGCATATGCAACTTGTTTGTTTAAGAAGAAAACTATCGAGTGTTCACTCATCCCACCGAAGAGAATGGCCCTCGCAGCATCTCGGATTCTCTCTCTTCGAAGCAAATTGTAAAGTTTAGTCAACCCGTCCATGCCTGTGGCCTTGGCGGTCAATAGGCTTCCACGCCTCTGAGGCTTGACCTCAAATTCCAAGTTACTCAACACGTTTTCCACAGCTCGTTTCACCTTGATTTCATCTTCGGTTGGGTTTATATCCGCCTGAATCTGAACTACTATTTCATCCATTTCTGAACCACTGCTTCCAAAACTTCATGAACCCTAGTCTTGAACTCGTCATACAACCCCTCATTCACTATCATGTAATCCGCCACCGCAATAACGTCTCCTTGACCCACACTAAGCTCCCGCAAATCCCGCTGCCAAAAAACATCCCAGCCCTGTGGGTCATCGCTTCTCTTCCTTTTAGAGAGCCGTTGAAAACGCGTTTCAGGCGCAGAATGAACCGCAATTAGAGCGAAATCTCGAAAGAGTCTCTTGAACTCATCCACTTCGCTTAGACTGCGTACACCGTCGACCAAAACTATGTTGGACTTGGCGTTTTCAATTTTTGGGATGCACCTCCTAGCCACGGTTGCAGAGCCCTCTTCTTCTCTAAGCTGAAGCATAATTTTGCCAATGTTTTCAGGCGTTGGCTCAAGACCTCTACGGCGAGTTTCCTCCCTAACCTCGTCGCCCATAACCACTACAGAGCAACCCATGCTTTCAGCTGTGGTTTTGACCGTGGCTTTCCCCGCCCCGGGCATGCCCGCCACGCCGATAACCATTTTCTCCTTCATCTGCACCCAAACTCGCAAGTTGATATTGAACCCAGAATTTTAAACCATCTATAACCGCTTACGGTGAATAAAGACTTTTAGACACGCTTAAAAGCGTTGGAAACCAAGAAAAACAGGGTTTCGTCAAATGTCGGAGATGATTCGCAGTTTTATAGCCTTTGACATAAACAACGAGTCTGTACTTCAACGGTTCACCGAAGCTCAAACCACACTCGTCAAAACAGGAGCAGACCTCAAGCTGGTTGAACCGAAAAACATTCACATAACCCTGCGGTTCCTCGGCGACATTTCACCTAGCATGGTTGACTCCATTAATGAAAGCATGAAGAAGGTTTCTTTCTCAGCCTTCGACTGCGAGGTTCGCGGCGTGGGAGTTTTTCCAGACCTCCGCTACGCCCGTGTTGTTTGGGCGGGAATCAGAAAAGGCGCCGATGAACTGAAGAATGTTTTTGAACAGGTGGACCCTCACCTGCGCCAGTTAGGCTTTAGAGCTGACCCGAAAGGATTCAGCCCTCATCTGACGCTGGCCCGGGTTAAGACCGGGCGCAATAAGGCTGAATTAACTCGTTGCATTCAAGATCTAGCTGACTTCAGTTTTGGTGTTGTGAGGGCGGATTGTCTGCGGTTGAAGAAGAGCGTTTTAACGCCTAAAGGTCCGATTTATTCGACGCTGAAAGAGGTTTGCCATTAGTGGTTAACATGGATTCAGACCTTGAAAAAGTTCTAACAAACGTGCGTAAGAGAATTACTCCTTCAGATGAGGAGAGAAAAAAAGTCCTCTTATTAGCCGACAACCTCGTTGAAAAGGTGAAGACCGCTGCAAAAAAAGCAGCGATAGAAGCTCGAGTCAGGGTTGAAGGGTCGGTGGCAAGGGACACATGGATTAGAGGCGAACCCGAAATCGACATTTTCATGCAATTGCCCGCTGTTATGCCGCGAGAGGTTTTTGGAACCGTATGCTTAAAGATTGCCAGAGAAGCGACGAAAGGTTCTAAGCAGGTTGAGCGGTTTGCGGAGCACCCCTATCTCGAAGCGTTTGTCAACTCAACCCGTGTAAACATTGTGCCCTGTTACCGAGCCAAGCCGGGCGAATGGATTAGTGCCACTGACCGAACACCGTACCATACAGACTACGTAAAGTCTAAACTAAAAGATGAGTTAAAGGGTGAGGTTCGTCTTCTGAAACAGTTTATGAAGGGCGTGGGTGTCTACGGCGCCGAAATAAAGGTCGGGGGCTTCAGCGGCTACCTCAGTGAACTTCTGACACTTCGCTACGAGTCATTTGTCAACGTTTTAAGGTCGGTAGCAAATTGGAGACATCCATGGATAATCGATTACGGGAACTACTACAGAGGAAGAGAACATGAGGTTCAGAAGATTTTTGAAGGACCCCTTGTGGTCGTTGACCCGATTGATAAGGGAAGAAACGTTGCATCAGCTGTGAGAAAACAAAGACTAGACGAATTCATCGCAGCGAGTAGGGCATTTCTCAAAGAGCCTAATGTAAAGTTCTTCTATCCCAGAGAAACAAAACCCTTCAAAAAACAAAAGCTTATACATGAAATCAGAAAGCGGGGCACAGCGTTCATATTCGTAGAATTTGGAAAAGCAGAAGCGGTTCCAGACATTCTGTGGGGTCAATTATACAAAACGCACAGGTCTTTGCGCAAAATGCTCCATCAAAATGACTTCACCGCATTACGCAGCGCCGTTTGGAGCAACGAACAAAATTCAAGCGTGTTCCTCTTCGAAGTCGAACGCCGCCTTCTTACTGCGACGAAGAAACATTTGGGACCGCCAATAGACAAGAGGGTTGAATGCGAAAAATTCCTACGTAAACATGTGAAGTCGTCGGCAACCCTATCTGGACCATACCTCGAAGATGGTCGTTGGGTGGTGGAAATCAGGCGCAAGCATACGGACATTGTTGACTTGCTTACCGAAAAGTTGAAGACTGGTGGAAGACAATCTGGCGTGGCGGAATTGATTTCAAAAGCCATGGCAAAGTCAATGAAGATTCAAGTGAATGAAGAAGTAGTTGCGACTTATTTGTCGAACAGCGATTTTGCCAAGTTTCTGACCGAGTACATCGAAGGAAAGCCTAAATGGCTTTGAATTCTCCGCCACAGAATTCTGTCTAGTAAAGTAACATGAATGAAAAGCAAGGCGCAAACGTGTAAGTAACAAGTTATATCATTGTTTTGTAACAAAGAAGAATTCATGAAGGTTAAGTACAACCTACCAGAAGGCATGCGATACGCCACATTGAGAGAAAGAAGAGAATTCTATCGAAACGAGTTCAACTCGGATAAACTGAAGGAATGGTTTGAAAACTGGAACCAAAACGGCGTGGTCAAGTTTGCGGTCATAATTGGTAGGCACACTCGCATATTTCCAAGAAAATACAAAAAAGATGCTTTCACAACAATAATCATCGACGAATACAAAGACTTAGACGATGTAAAGACTCAAATTCTGGAGTTTCTGCCCGAATCCGCCTACTACGACAGAAACATCTATGACATAAAGCAGAGGGTTATCGGTCAAGAATTAGCCTTCGATTTAGACCCAGAAAACTTGACATGTCCAATTCATGGGACTCTAGCCGACAAAATGAAGCGACATCAAGGCTTAGCCTTCTGCGAAGCGGAATTGAACATGGTAAAGGAGGAAACTCGCCGGCTCTATGAAGAATTGGAGAAAGGCTTCTCACACTTGAGAGTGGTCTATTCTGGAAGAGGCTTCCACATTCACGTCCTTGACAAAGAACCGTTCAATTGGAAGCGGAAGCAAAGGGGAGTCCTGGCTCAAGAGTTGAAGAGAAAGGGGTTTTTAATCGACGAGTGGGTTACCACAGGGGGCATGCGGTTGATTCGATTGCCCTACAGTCTTCACGGCATGGTTTCTAGGGTTGTGTTGCCAATCAAAGCCAACGAATTGACTAGGTTTGACCCAATCACAGATTCACGGTGCATCCCAAAGTTTTAGCGCGACTTACTTCTTCTTTGTGGGTTTCTTCTTAACCACTTCTTTGGCTTTCTTCTCCTTCTTCTTGTAATAGTAATATTTCTTCTTCTTTTCAGCTTCAGCCACTCTGTTTCTCACCGCTAATCTGGTATTTGATGATCTACCGAATAAGAAACTTACTGTTTACTCTCGATTTTGATTGAACGATGTTCTTCCTTGAGGGGTTTTGTTAGGGCTATCAGAGAGAGCAGCGGCGAAATACCGATGATTATGTAGAATGGGGTGTAAGGTGAAGATTCATAGATTACGCCTCCGATATAGGGAGCAATTGAAGCCGCCAGTGTGGCTGACATTTGTGACACAGAAATCCATTTTCCTCTTGAAGTTTCTGGAGTGATGGAGCCTACAGATGCCCCCATTAAAGGCCAAAGCATGTATGAAGCACCGTTCAGGAATGATGCGAATGCCAAGGCGAAAAAATTGTTAAAACAGATGAACAAGCCAAATGAAACGCCACCTATCAAGAGTGCGATCATTGCAGCAACCATCTTTCCCAATCTGTCTCCCACTTTGCCCAATCTGATTGAAAATAGGGCTGAGCCCAAGAAACTAATAGAGCCAAGCAATCCAACGTAGAAGCTGTCAAGCTTGTAAACGTCTTTAAAGAGTTGAACCACAAGGGGTCTCACCAAGCCCAGAAAGAAAAACACGGTTGCAAAAAACAAAGACAATAAAATAATTTTCTCCTCGTGCGATGAGTTGGAACCCGATATGTCAGTTCGAGACATCTGTGGCTTTTCAACGCGTTGACTTTGGATGAAGAGAAGCACGCTGGTTGCAGCTGCATAGAAAATGAATGATAAGAAAAAGACGCCCTGCATCCCGATGAACGTTGAGAGATACCCGCCTAATGCAGGAGAGAGGATGTAGCCTAGCCACCACGACGCACTTAACATCGTGTAGGTTATTGTCACAGTGTCCTTCCTAGCCAATGTCACAACGTAAGCACTCGTGGCTGGTCCGCTCAGAAAGAACCCGTACAAACTCATCACAGGAATGAGTTGAGCCCAATGAGTCGCAGCAGAGAACATAAGCGGAACAGGCACCCAGACGATCCATCCGAGAATCATAACTTTCTTTCGGTCAAAGCGGTCAGCGATGAAGCCGCCTGGAATTATGGTCAAGGCCGTGCTCAACGTGAAAATCGAGAAAAGAAAACCAACATCGGCAGAGGAGGCTTTCAAGCCTCTAATGTAAAGGGGCAGTTGGTAAACGTACAAACCGTCGCCAAAAGCACCTATAAAGTTCGAAGCAAAAATTAGCTTCAAATCTCGATTTAGTGTTCCGAAAGGAAGAACACGACCCCAGACCACAGAGAGAACCATTCGCTATCACACATGGCAATCCTAAAAGCAGCATCTAATAGTTAAGTCTCTCGAAGTACACGTGCTTTCGACTGCAATTCAAGACGTCCGATTGATTTATTTCCCGGTTATGGGTGTAGGGGTCCTTTTGGTGGTCCTGTCCAATAAGCGCTTATTATCCCTACTTCAACTATGTTGATTGCTCCGTCGCTATTTATGTCGTAGTTAGTATCATAGTTTAAAGGCCCAATGGGGGGACCTGGATACCAATGAGCACTAATCAGACTCAAATCCAAGCTGTTGACGACTCCATCAACGTTAAGGTCACCTGGAGTCACTAGCCTAACTGTTCCGTAAGTATAGGTGTTGTCGACTATGTCTCTTTCGCCTGGAAGCGGGGTGGCGTAGGCGCTTAGGGTGTAGTTGCCCTTTGCAAAACCTGTGGTGTTCCAAGTGAAGGTGATGGTTTTGAAGGAGCTGCTTTCTAGAATAATAGTTTTTTGTACAACAGAGTTTGTGTTTGCGCGGACTGTGATGTTGATGTCCTCTGTGCAGCAGCCAAGGTTTGCTACTGTGACATTTATGTTTAGGCTGTAGCCCTGGCAGACAATTGTTTTGAGAGGCGTAATTCTGTTAACGGCAACTTCATGAGATCGAGCGCAGGGATCCATTAGTGGGTAGAGGTCTCGATTGTCGGCATCAAGCATGTATGGTGTATCACCTATGCCGTCGCTACCTGGTTCATTTTGGTTAGGTCCACTATAGAAGTCTACCCCTGAATAGTCGCTCCAGTAGTTTCCACCAGACGGATATCCATGATCCCAGACACATGCATTCGTTTCCTGGACAATTACTTGCGGATTGTTATCCACGAAGTTGTTATGATAAATCCTGCTACTTGAACTATTAGAGAAGAATACTAATCCGACTCCTGCGGTGTTTGTTACGTTGTTTCCACATAATGTACTGTTTGGACAAGCTACAAGCACGATGCCATCCATGTTGTTTGCTACGTTATTTCCGCATATTATACTATTAGGGGAAAAGTAAAGTGTAATGCCATCGAAGTTGTATGCTACCGTGTTTTCTGAAAAGGTGCAATTGAAAGCCAAATCAGTGTTGAAGCCAAAATGCGCATTTCCGGTTATGTTGTTGTTGGTGAATACACAGTTGAAAGAGTTCCATACGTAAACGCCAAAATTGTTATGCGTCATCGTGTTGTTTCGAATCGTGACGCCGTTACAATGGATTACGAGGATGCCGCTGTCATACCAAGTGTGGCCACTGTTCCTTACCGTGAGATTTGTAATGTTGACGTTACTCGCTACAACTATAACCGCGCTTGCCTTTTGACTAGCGTCTATTATAGCGGTGTCTCTGTTTTCGCCTACGAGTGACACCGCCTTGTTGTAGATTACAACATTCTCGAAATATGTGCCAGCGCGCACTAGAATGGTGAACCCTGAACCAGCTGCATCAACAGCTTCTTGAATTGTCGGGCAGAACACGGGGACCTCTATGGTTTTGATCCCAACAAAGACATACCGGGACATAGCATTGTTTTCCACTGCGATTTCATTGTGCATGGGAACCACATATGAAGTGACATTGTATATTCCCTCAATTGTGGGAGTCCATGAACAGTTCACGGTAACCGATTTGCAGGCTGCAGGTGAATCAATAGTTGTGGAGTTTACAACGCTACCATTTACTAAAAGCTGTACGGTTATGCCAGCCTCATTCTCCGCTCCAAGGTTCACAACAGTTGTGCTGACCAGGTCTTCAGTTCCCGGATCAACATACGGAGGGCTCTGCCAACTCGAAATTGCAAGGTCGGGATTAGGAGGGATTTCTTCAACAGCCCTTCTTACATTAATCCTTCCGTATCCGTAGTAATTATCGAAGCCTATGTCGCCTAGGTCGTCTGCAGTGTAATCCAAGCGAAGTCGCACCCAATCCCGAACCGCGTTTGGATATACACTCCAAGCCAGCGCGGCAACTGCCGCAACATGTGGACAAGACATAGAGGTGCCACTCCTAGAGGCATAAGAGTTGTTATAATAAGTGGAGTAGATGTTAACCCCTGGAGCTGCTAGCTCAATCCAATCTCCAAAATTGGTGAACCCAGCTGGGTTATCATTCTGATCTGTTGCCGAGACTGCAACAACTTCATCATATGCCGCTGGGTAAGACCTTCTATCCGTTTTGCCATTTCCTGCCGCAGCAATCACAAGCACTTCTCTCTCATACGCGTATTTTATGGCTTCGTGAATCAATGCGCTGGGAATATAGCTACCCCAACTACAACTGATAATGTCTGCTCCTTGATCTACGGCGTCGATAATTGCGTTTGCGAGGTCATCTTCATCTCCAGATCCCCAAGAATCTAGCCCTTTCTCGGCCATGATGTGCACTTGTGCTAACCCAGCGATGCCTAATTTGTTGTTAAGTGTGGCTGCGATTATCCCAGCGCAGTGGGTTCCATGCCCGTTATCGTCCATGGGGTCTGCGTCTTTGTTCACCCAGTCATAGCCCAGCTTGACATAATTAGCAGCTAGATCAGTATGTTTCCAGTCAACTCCCGTGTCAATTATCGCTACAAGGACTGATGGGTCGCCCCTCGTGGTGTTCCACGCGTAGTCTGCCTCTATCTTGATCGGCCCCCACTGTTGCGACCAGTAAGGGTCATTTGGGACAAAAAAGGCTTGAAACCTCAGGTTGGGTTCAATATATCTCGAAAGACCACTTTTGCCCACCATCTCTGTAAATGCGAACGCCGAGGTGAAGGGGATATCAGCGACAACGGCGATGGTTTCGCCGTTCTTTGAAACCATGTCCACGAGAGCACCTTGACTTTCAGCAATAAGCTGCCTCAGCTGCTCGTAGCTGGTTGTTTTTGCGTTGTTGATACCAATTATCATTTCCATCGAGTCGTTGTCAACTTTGGCGAAATCGCCACACTTGTTTGCTCTTATAAGATCTAGAGTTCTCTCATAGAGCTTCTTAGAGGTCGACGGATTTTCTCTATCAGTCACCTGTCGTGCCACGTGATGGTTTAAACTCGTGGTAACGTTGTCATCCACCGATGTTAACGGAATGTTAAACATCAGTGATAAAATGTCTAATAATAGAAGGGCAAGCACTATTCCCGACGTCGTCTTCTTTTTCAATCTTACTTATTTTTCCTTTCTCACTTATGCCGTGCTTGATCATCTAAACAAAAAGAACTCCACACAGTTAAACAATTGGGTAAAATCAACATTTATGCATTGTGAAACAATCTTCGATAGGCGTTGCATTCGCAATGGAGCATATCGGGGTAGGCATGCATGATCTATTCCAATTTCTTTCCTCATTATGAAGTGCATTCTTTCGCTTTGGATCAATGTAAATCCATATTCTGTGTAAAGCCGTTGAGCCGGAATATTCTTCCTCAAAACAAGCGTTTCCAGCCATCTCTTGGCCATGTGCCTAGCGATTGTTTCGATGCGGTCAAGGATACATGTGCCTATTCCGAGTCGTCTGTAGTCTTTTGCGACGGCTAGGCTCGCTACAAGTAGGCTTTCGTGATGTTCTTGGACGGCCATCAACCCGACAATTTCTGTTTCTAGTTTGACAAAATAGCATGGAAGTCTAAGGAGGGCAAGTGCGCGTGTCTGAACAATATGAAGCATTAGAGACAAAGGAGAGAGCAGCCAAGGTAAGCTCTGAGGTAGAGCTCTACCTTCTTTGCTGTCCTTAAAGAAACAATACTCAAGCAAGAGAAACTGGAGACGCTTGATCCCTCCTACAGCTTCGAACTGCAACCTCCTGCAGATTTCTGGCTTAGCTCCAATCTCTTTCTTCAAGCACAAACCTCGGTTCAGCGCATCTGTTAACCGCTCGTGAGTCCTTTTTCATGCGAATGCTCATCTTTATTTCTTTTCTTGATTTAAGGACATGGACCAAAGATCAAGGCTAAAGGCCCGCTTTAGAATACTGAGGTAACTATCCCATGTCTACTGTGGTGGGGTCGCTGAGATTTATAACCAGATCAAGTGGAGACATCTTCGCACGTTCTCTTTTTTCTTTTACATGTTGTTCTATTTGGGCAAACATTAAAATTGTCGCTCTCGATTTGTTTGGCGTATTCCAAGTAGAATCGAAATAAACGAAGCCGTCAAAAAGAGACAAGTTTTCATTGCGACATGTCAGAATTATGAGTCAAGTTAGCTCTAGTCCAGTAGCCTTTGAGCAAGTAGACGGCATTCTCGAATTTGAATACCTAGCATAAACAAATGATCTCAAAACCGCTTTCGTTCTTGATGTGTCGCTTAAAATATTAAGTGCGCGCATCGATGCGCGCTTTAATCAATGCGGACTTTCAGACTTCTCCTATGGCTTCGTCGACAACGGCGTTGTCCAGATATATTGTCGCAATATAATTAATGAATTTTCCCTGCAATTCACTCACATTCACCCTCACAACCATACTCATTGTCCTACGACGCCCAGCTTGCAGCGTTTCGATGGACGCAGTGTCGCTCCCAAGCTCACTGTGGTCGCCAAGCACCTTCACCACTACAACTAAGTTGCTCACATTGTTGCTTCCTTGGTTTTCAACCTTTACGTAGAATGGAAAAATCATTTCGTCTCCTTCCGTGTGAACACCAATAGTCAGATGATCAGGCTCATCAACGAGGAAGAACCTCACAATTTTAACAGCCGTAGTTGATGAAGGGCTAAGTAGATGAGTCATAACCACTGCTGAAGCAACGAGGACTAAAACCACGACTATTACGTAGATTGTCTTCCTGCTAATCCTCACTTTCCTCTCTTGAGTTTCTAGCCCCGACATAATCAACCTTGCACTCGCATCTTCAATGGTCAAGTGGATGAAGAGGATAATAAGTTTTAAACTCTCCTTCCATTGCGCGCGCTTGCACACACAGCTTGTAAACTTTGAAGACGACGAGTTCCATTCAGCTACTGCTAAGACAGCCCCAGAAGCGCAAAGCTTGTAGAAGTTTGTTTCGAGGACGTTTGCGATTTCAAAGAAGCCAAACTGTTCAAAAAACCTAAGTAACATTTCAGATGAGACATGTATTATCGTGGTGGGGTCAAGTAGATTTAAACACTCGTTTAAATTCCACATGTTGAAGCCATCGGGGATTATGGGGGTTCAAATCCCACCTCGCCCGCCTACAAACATGTCTAATTCGCGCGCTTTCTTTGAGGCCTAATATCTTGTTCGAGAAGCATAAAAAGCATTTTGAAGCTGATGACCCATCGTTTTGGATGCACTAAAGCTTTGAACGTAGGGCGCATTAGGCACGCGCACGTTAGGGTGATTTGAGGCCTGATTCTTCGACCAGTTGCTCAAGTTTGACGATTACAAGTGGTTTTTCTGCCGTTAATGAATCCCAGCTTTCGTCAGTCTTGAAGCCATGAGCGGCAAGGAAGTTTCTTGAAAGTCTCTCTTTGCCTATTTCTCTCATTCTCTTGATGACTTCTGCTCTCTCATTAGAATCTCTGACAATGCCTAACTTGCCCTTCAAGGTGACAAACATGTATTGGCTCAGATCGGGCTTGTACTGCTCTATCTCAACGCAGACCTGTTTCTCCTTCTCAACCAGTTTCATTTTTCTTCCATAAGCTGTAAAGTGAAAATAAAGAGTTCCATTCATGAAGACGTACTGGAAAGGCGCGATGTAAGGATACTCGTCACCTCTAAAAGCGATTCGACACAAGAACTGTTCCTCGATAAGCTTCACTACTTCATTTTTCTTCATTCTTGGCAATCTCAACACTGTCAAAGTCTACACCCCATGCGTTATTTATCCTATAGCGGATTTTGAGGTTTACCTAGAGAAGCTTCAAGACTTTCCTCTTCTTTCGCCAGACGGCATCAAACTGGCAATGATGGCGAATACAGGACCAATTAGAAGCCCAGTCCACATGAACAATGCTATAACACCCAGTATTACCAAATAGACTCGCTTACTCAGACTTACTCTTTCTTCCTTCTTAAGCGATAGTCGAAGTGTGGCGACTCCTAGAACAATGGGAATCAAGGCGAAAGCCAAAGTAATTCCTAATTCCGCCCCAGCTGAAGCCCCCATTAGCGAAAGAATCATACGGAACAGAGTTGCAACACCAGTGCCGACAAAAAGCAAACCTGCCAAGACTCCAAACCACGCCATGAGTGTTCCCAATGTTCCTTTCTTCTTCATCCTCCAGATGACTAGCCCAACGCCGACAGCAAGAACGGCGACAAATGGAGCAAGTATTAAAGCAAGGCTCTGACCTTCCCACTGATATACTGAAATAAGGTTGAAGGGGATTAGGATCCACTCGTCGATTCCATAGGATTCGCGGTCTCCGACTGCTAGTCCATAGTGTCCACCTTCAGATGCATAGACGGCTATGTAATATGTGCCTGAAGCAGGTGCGTCGATGACCAAATCGGCCATTGAATAAAAGCTGCTGGGAGAGAAAGGTTCGTAGGTAGCTACTGCGGCTTGCTGTCCCTCCACCACTAATGATTTTGCGCCTGTAGGTTTCTGAACAAAGTCAGAAACAGTACCTTGCTCGACCAACGCAGGGCCCATTAGCACGAAACTAGGCAAGAATGCTGCTTCTTCAGAACGCCTAGACTTGTATAACATTATGTGGATCTTCTGTCCTTGAGCTATGTTGAACTTGTAGTACTGAGCGTGAGTTTCTTCTCCTTCGTGTTCGTGGAGCTGCGCATAGATAGCCCATGACTTGAGGGGGTCAGGAATTTCAGCGGCCGTAGCCAGACTTTCATTGTCACCCGGACTCAGAGGAGCATGAGCCATCACATTTGGCAGCAGAAGCAGGCATGATGTTAAAACAGTGAAAAGAGTAGCAACTAATGTTGATTTGGCCAATTGAATCTCCACCTTTGATGTGCTTTTGTATGACAGTTATATGATTTATGGTGAAGGGGCTTCCTCTGTCTTGACTTTGAAATGTGGGTCTTTACGCGCGCGTCAATTTTTGTTTCCATCCAGCAATCACACTTTATGTACTAGAAAGAAGTCTTTTAAGAGTATGTGGCTGTTATACCACAGCAACACTGCAGCTGCAGGATTAAGAGGTGCTTTTTTTGCCCCTAGACAAAGACGTTGAGGTCTTAGCTGATTTTGGACTTGCAGCCAATCAGGCAAAGGTGAAAAGTCGCCAAAACCGTCGCTGAAACTTGTCAACTCGTAGAAGGCGGGCTCGTTTTTGTATACACAACACACTCGAAAGCCTCGTGTTCTTCAGAAACCGTGGATAACCACTGAAGCGCGCGCAAATGATAAATTCACTTTTGGCTATAAGAAACTAGCATGAATAGAAAAGAGAGATTAGAAAATATCGTCAAGTCGCCGATTTCCTTCGCTTATTTGAGACGATTCAACATGGGAGCAGGGATTCTTCACTTGACACAAGGAATACTAATGCTGGCTCTCGGGCTGCTCAAAGATTATCCTAGAGACATATACACATTCTACCTAAGATTCAACATAATAAGCCTAAATCCGTTTATTGCTCAAGTTGGACCTAACCCTCAAGTCTTGTTCACAATAGGCTACGTAGGAGTTGTAGCAGCTCTCTTTCCTTTGATCTCAGCAGCGGCACATTTCACAATCGCGTTTCCAAAAAATGCAAGCTACAATCAAAACCTCAAGAAAGGAATGAACCCCTACAGATGGTACGAATACGCCTTTTCAAGCTCAATAATGATAGTGTTGATTGCATCATTCGTGGGGGTATGGGATCTATGGTCACTTGTAATGATATTCGTCCTTAACGCAATGATGATAATGTTCGGATACTTGATGGAAAAAATCAATCAACACACTGAGAAGACTGATTGGTCATCTTTTGTCCTAGGATGCATCTCAGGTGGAACACCCTGGATAGTATTGTATGCATATTTCATTGCTGCCATAGGCAGTGCGTCAACGAACCCACCAACATTCGTGTACATGATATTGTTGATATATTTTGTTCTGTTCAACATCTTCGCAGTAAACATGGTGCTGCAATACAAGGGCGTCGGACGCTGGAAAGACTACCTTTATGGCGAAAGAACCTACATAATGCTAAGCTTCATCGCAAAAAGCATCCTAGCCTGGCTAGTCTTCATAGGAATCTTCGCACCTTTCTAGCGCCTGAATCAGATTCGTTCAAAATGTGCTCTCGTAGGAATGATCGCACTGGTTTTTCTTCTATCCTAATCATTAACCCCAATTATGCAAATTACTGTATTAGACTGGGTTTCAGAGAAGAAAACTGAGTTTCGAGATTCTGCCATCTTGACATGAAATAGCGTCAATGCAACAATCTGGCTCCCTTTCGGTCTGTTCATGCAAATCTAATATAAGAGAATACTGCCAGATGCTAATGGCTTTGGAGATCAGTATGGTGACACTAATCGAATGGACGGCTATTCTATCTGCGGTAGCAGGCCTTTCGGCGACGGTGTTCATTCTTCTTCAGCTTCGACACATGGACAAGCACAGAGATCTTGAAATCTCGATGAAACTGTTTGAGTGGGCGGAGACCGAGCGGCTTAGAAAAGCGTTCAGGTGGGTTGAGATGGAGTTTCAGTTCGAGGATTTTGACAAGTACAAAGCTGAAGTTGAAGAGAATCTCGAAGTCAGTGATTACCCCTATCAAGTTGAAGCCTACTTTGAAGAGGTGGGTTTCTTAGTCAACAAAAACTTCGTTGATATTGATGTTATTGTCGACCGCCTTGGCGCATACATAGTCTCTAACTGGAAGAAACTGGAACCTTGGATATTTGCTGTAAGAAAAGAAAGAAGCGACAAGACTTTTGGTGAGCATTTCCAGAAGCTGTACGAAAAAACCATTAAGTACATGCGAAGAAGCTAAGAAACATTGCCTAAAGTCTCAAACGATGCAGAGTGCATAATCTGAAACCAAATGAGTAGATATCCCCCAAATAGCACACGAATCTTATATGTCGCCTGGCGGATATTTGGGGTGCGCGTCACATGCCCTTAGCAGGAACCAGTTGCATATGGAGGATGTGAACTTGAACAAGAAGAAAGTGACACGAGACGCAGTCATCAAGACACTCGTCGACGCCTTGAAACCACTCGACTATGTGCACGCATTCTACGAAAGTGGAGCAATAGCTTTCAACCGTGTCGATGAATGGTCAGACATCGATCTCAATCTTGTAGTGGACGACGAGAAAGTCAATGATGCATTCGTTGCGGTCGAAACTGCTTTGAAATCGTTGTCTCCAATCAAGCAGAAATTTGCCATACCGCAATTGCCTTGGCCAGGTGTCTCGCAAGCGTTCTATAGGTTAGAGCGAGCAAGCGAGTATCTTCTCATCGATTTGGCTGTGATAAAGCTGAGCGGTCAGGAGAAGTTCCTTGAGCCGGAAGTTCATGGCAAAGCCACTTTCTATTTCAACAAATCCGACAAGGGTAAAAGTGCCAGTTCTAAACAAAGAAGAGCTGGCTAAGAACTAGCAGCAGAAATTCACGCGGCTGAAAGACAGGTTTGCCATGTTCAACATATTTGTGCAGAAGGAGATTAACCGAGGTAACTACCTTGAGGCTCTGGTTCTTTACTACAGTATTACTTTGGGTTCAGTTGTTGACGTGCTGCGGATCAAGTACAGCCCGGTTCATCACGATTTCAAGATACGCTACGTGCAATATGAGCTTCCCAAGCAGATTATGGGGAGACTTGAACGGCTATACTTTGTCAAGGATGGAAAGGATCTGCTGGAGAAATATCGTGAAGCGACGAAGTGGTTCAACGAGATAATGGCAGAATCGCTTTGAGGAAAGCGATTTCAACAAGCAAAGAATTGTAGTATAGGCGCAACTATTCATTTAGGCTTGGCTTGTAGTTTAAATGTTGTTGGAGCTCAAAACTTTCTGTTACAACAACATTTCTGGGTATCTTGTTGGTGCAGAGTGCACTAGGCTTATCTATCTTAATGTTTAAAATCTCAAGCATGGAAATATACAGGCACCCGCTCTATTACGAAATAGCTTTCAGTTTCATTGATGCAAAAGAGCAAGTTGATAATTTTCACAGAATAATCCAGAAATTCAGCAAAATAAAGGTCAATAGATTTCTTGACATAGCCTGCGGACCAAGTTTGCAGTTAAGAGAAATCGCAAGAAGAGGCTACGAGGCTATTGGGCTAGACATATACCCTGAAATGCTGGAATATCTGAGAAAGAAAGCACGAGAAGAAAGACTGAAAATAAAGACGATACAAGCCGACATGTACAGGTTCAGACTGAAGAAGAAAGTGGACTTCGCTTTTATCATGATGGGTTCCTTGGATGCCGAGTCGAATGAGAAGTTCTTGTCGCACTTGGATTCGGTAGCAGCCTCTCTAAACGAAGGTGGCCTCTACTTTATTCAGAACCTGACCTTAGATTGGAGGCATACAACAAGACTAAGATGGACTATGAAGAGAAACGGGGTAAGTGTAAAAACGAGCTTTGAAACTCATTTCAAAGATATACTCAATCAGATCTACACTGAGAAGATGACTTTCGAGGTAAACGACCATGGTCAGATGAAGCAGTTTGTTCAAGAAGAAGACTTGAAGTTTATCTTTCCACAAGAGTTCAAGCTCCTCTTGAAACTGAATGGAAAATTCGAATTCTTAGGGTGGTGGAAGGGAAACTGCAATACGTGGCATCTGGATCAGCATCTGGAGAAAACCGACAACTTGGGCGACAATATGGTGCTTCTGCGAAGAACAGAGCGTCCAAGGAAATAATGGTGGGGTCGTCGAGATTTGCGCCCACCCTCATGTGAAGATATCTCCCGCGAATTCTCCCTTCTTAGTGCAACTCTTATTTCTCTTGAATCATATTTTTTTCGGGGACACTAGTCTTGCATATTTCAAGTATCAGCTTTCCTCATCGAGACTATAAGACAACCTTGACGAAATTTGTTAACTACTTCAAAGACTATCCTGGCGTTTATGCAATAGTTCTAACTGGTTCCTTGGCGAGAGAAAAAGCTGTAAAAGGCTCTTGCATCGACCTTTTCATATTCTTGTCTCCAAAACATTTGAGGTCATTGGCTTCAACCATCAACTCGAGAATCGAGGCTTACTCTCGCCTGGGGGGACAAATCGTTTATTACAAAGGCGAGGCGATTGAGGGCGGAATAGAGTTTGGAGATGTTAGAGTTGATGTGGGCTTCACAGATGGCAGGTTCAATCGTAGGCATGAACACTCATTTGACATAACAAGAGACGATTTCGAAACCACAGTTGGCAACCTCCTAGTCTATTCTGTTCCACTGTTTCAAAAAGGCACACAATTTCAGCAGCTTAAGCAGAAATACTTGCCCTTCTATGATGATGCCTTGAGGGGAATCCGTCTAAAAGGCACAGCAGAGGAATTCGATTACAAAATATGGAAGACTAGGTGGCTTGCTGAAAGAATGGAATATATTGCAGCCTTGGATGCTCTGTTGGAAGCCCAAAGAATCTTTCTTCAACATCTGTTCATAAAGCAGCGAAAATACCCAATCGATTATGTTAAATGGCTTAGAGAACAATGTACACGAATTCTCGCCGTGCCTGAATTGTATCAAGACATAACCAGGATAGTAGATGGAATAAAACTCACCAAGAAAGGCATCTTTGAGAAAAGCAATTTGCTGGAAAAACTCTTTGTGCGATATGGATTCGACGGCAGATCCTCTTCAACTAAGTAAATCGTCGCTGTCAAACTGTGGTGGGGTCGCTGGGATTTGAACCCAGGACCTCCAACGTTCTGGACGAAAAATGGCGTTCCCCAGGCTGGGATCCTAAACCATGCTAGACGACGACCCCATCGCGTGAAATCTACTTGCACTTCTTCCTTAATGTCGGTTTTGGTATACATTTAAAGGTAGTATTGAGATTGAGACACTTATGGCTAGAACTGCATTGACGGAGAATAAAAATTTGAGGGTGGGATACTATGCTTGTGGAATGGGTCTTGTCCGTCTTGAGAAGACAAGGAACATTAGGAATGCGGCTGCTGCGGCAAAAACTATGGTTGTTACGGCGAGCATATTCATCGTGTTGTTGAGGTTGGCGTTGGCTGTTTTTTGGTCTTGAAGTTCCTGTTCAGAAGTCTCGTACGATTGCTTGTAAGGTGACTCTATGTAAAGTTTCACTTGGTATGTCGGTCTATCTGAATACCTCCATTCGCTGGCTTGTTGGTTCCAGACTTCAGTTCTTGCTTCAACAATTGGATTGGTGTAGCCTGGAGCAATGTTGGTTGGCAAGCTAATGGGAACTTGATAGGTCTCTGTTTGTCCAGCCGGGATTTCGTCTGGCAATGTGACGCTTGTGAAGAACTTCTGAACGTAGACTGTGCTATCCGTGTAGTAGTAATTTATAGTGGCGCTTAGCTCGGTGACTCTGATTTTGTCGTTTTTGTCATTGTATATCGAAACTGAAATGTAGCCTGTTTGACCCGCTAGATATGTGGTCTTATCCAGAGTTGCTGAGGTGATCGTGGCAGCCTTTGCTGTTTGGAAAGTAACCAGCAAGACAAGAAATGATATCAACGGGACTAGGACGAGTTTTTTGTTCATTTTTCATCCTTCTTTTTCAATCGATCTTGCTAATCTGGTCAAGTTGTATAAGTAAAAGGGTTATGAACACACAATGCAGATTGAGAATACAGACGGTTTTCTATCCTATTGTTCCAAACGCGTCCATCAGAACCAAACGAAGCTCAGTCATACACTTCAAAAGTGACAGGGGCGAACCCATCACTATGTTAACCTGCATGCTTGAAGGATTCCGAGGAAGTTTTGGCTGGTGCGCTCCTGTTTATAATCTCTTAAAGCGGAGATTAGAACTTCACTTTTAGTTACACCAAGTCTCTTCTGTAGTGTCTTGGCCAACTGACTTCCCAAGAAGAGATATTGACAAACAGATGTCACGTTGGACACTCTGCGCATGATGCTGGCGGTTTCAAAATCCACAATGTGCGCTTTATCGGCTGCATCGACGATGATGTGTTTTGGGGCGCGACTCAACTCACCGTGATCCAAACCCGCCTCGTCCAGTTTCCAACACTGCTCCAAAATATCTCGCAAAACCTGACGAATCCTCTTCCGAGACTCTCTGCCTCTCACGTTCGCTGTCCATTTCGGCAAAAGCACGCCTTCAACGTACTCCATGAGCAAAAAGTCATCACTGATACCGATGAGGTGTGGACCTATTCCAACGCTGTTCGCTTTTGCGAGCATTTCAGCCTCGTGCTCCATTCCCGTTCGATCGGCATCCATTCGACGAATCTTTAATGCAACTCGACCAGTTTTCATGCACGCGATTACTACTATGCCCACACAGCCCTTTCCTAAAACTGGCACGTTGAAAGCAGTCTTTTCCCCAGCGAACTCTATGGCTTCTACGCCCAGTCGGTTCAACTCTCTAATTCGCCCTACTGCTTCCCTTGCACTGTAATGGGGATAACACAAAACGCTAGCGTACCTCTCCTCTCGAAGCTGCTCTAAAGAAATTATTTTGGGAGACTGCAATTTGCTCAAAATCATCATATAACAATCGAACAGATAAAAAAGCATGTCAACCTCACCCTCTTTTTTCAAGGCAAACAAAATGACCCTAGCTACAAATGACCGGAGGACAATCGGATTTTGAATAAGTATTGCCATTTCATAACTCTTTTTCAACAGCGCATCAACATGCAATGGTTCAGGTTTGAAACCGCGGTTAAAACAAGATAAGATTGGGGGTGAACCAAGAAGCAGATTTTCTGAATGCGTGCTCTGTGTCTGCTTTGCCTTTGCTCATCCGACACTTAAGTGAGGACCAAAATTATGACCCGTTCTGGCAGTCTAAATGAGAAACGGCTTCTAGAGAAGAGAGGCACATACGAGAAGGTCTTCTGGAAGTTTGTTTTGTGGCTTTATATAGTAGCCGTAGTGGCCCAAGCATTTCCATTTACCCCGTCGGTAAACGCCGCTCCCACTGACCTAAGAGTTTATGCCGAGGCCCCGAGCTTTGCGAGGCTGGACACTGCGGGTGTTCAGGATCCAAGTGGGTGGTTTTATCAGGCTGTTCTCTACAATCCCACCAGTAATGACATAGTGGTCAATGGTCTGAGATGGGTGTACAATGCAAGTGTAAAAATAATTGACACAGGCAAGCCTCCCTTCGATGCAAGATGTTATGATACAAGGTATTTCTCGACTTTGCCCTCCACTTCCCTGGTGGGCGATAAAGAAATCAGATGGGAATACCCAGCTGGAACTATCTCTATCACTATACCTGCCAAGAAAATGATCTTAACTTAGATTGAAGTGCCGACAAAATCTGTTGACAATGCGGCGCTCATACTGGCAACTTACTATGTGCAAGCCTATGTTGGCACTGAATGGCTCTCCTCTCCACTTTATTTGTCGCATGGCGGTGCCAACTCTGCGGTCAACACGGTGTTTCGCTCGGACTTCAACTTAACAACAGATCCCAATAGTGAAGTGCAAACTCACGCGAATCCACAGTGGCTCTTCCGAGAGAACAGGTCGGCAGTTGCCGGGTTATCAAGTAGGGTTCGCGTAATACCGATCGCGTCAGGCAAGGGTCTGGCCATAAACTTTGCTACAATGAATATTACGTTCCCTGGAGGCTGGAGCTATGTACCTGGTTCCAGTTATAATCCATATGGAGAGGACATCACATATTACACCGTTTCTGGTAGAGACGCATTGAAATGGAGTTTGAATCGCGACGTACTGGTTTATTCCACTAATCAGTCTATGGCTCAGAATTATATTGAGTTCAATGTAACAGCTCCTGCGAGTCCGGGCGTCTATAACTTTACAGTAACCTCGCTAGCAACGAGTTTAGCTGGGCTTCCAACGGGTGAAATTCAATACATTTATGCTTACGTCATGTCGTCTCCAACAGCTTCATTTACGTATTCGCCGTTAAACCCACTGGTTAATCAGCCAGTCAATTTCAACGCTTCGTCATCCTCAGACTTGGACGGCACAATCTCGAATTACTTCTGGGACTTTGGCGACAGTCAAACGGGCGCAGGCGCCACAACTACTCATACTTATCCAGCTATCGGAAACTACACAGTCAAATTAACTGTAACCGACAATGACGGCTTAACTGGAACAATGTCCAGAATTTTAAGAGTGATTAAAAATCCCGTTGCTCTTTTCACTTTTTCACCCATGCTTCCACGTATCAATCAAACTGTGACCTTTAACGCTTCGTTATCAATACCGAACGGAGGCTACATCACCGACTACTTTTGGGATTTCGGTGACGGCGGAAAAGGCAGCGGCGAAACCATGACACACTCGTATGGAAGCTTCGGCAACTTCACCGTGACACTGACCATAACAGACAGTGAGGGATTAAACAGCACCCAGGTGAAGATAATAAGAATAGCGACGAGTCCAGTGGCATCTTTCACTCACTCTCCTGAACAACCATGGGTATATTCAACCGTGACTTTTAACGCGTCTTCAAGTCAAGATCCCGATAATTCTATCACTACGTACCAATGGGATTTTGGCGACGGTAACATCACTGTAGTTTCCAATTCGATTATTAGCCATGTCTATAATGCTTCTGGTAGTTTCATAGTTAATCTGACGGTTTTCGACAGCGACGGTTTTAGTGGTTCTTCTTCAAGGACTCTAACCGTTGTTGTTCACGATGTAGTTGTTTTGAGCGTTTCACCTTCAGTCACTGAACTGCAGAGTGGTCAAGAAGTCTACGTGACAGTTGTGGTCAAAAATGAAGGAACAACCAATGAAACCTTCAACGTGACAGTCTACTACAACAACACTAAGCTTGAAACCAAGTCGGTAGCAAACTTGGCTCCAACTGCAGAAATCACACTCACCTTCGTCTGGAACACAGCGGGCTTACCTGAAGGCTCAGTCTTTACCATAAGGGCTGAAACTAGCCAAATTCCAGGCGAGATAGATACGATAGACAACAGTCTAACAGGTAGCAGCAGCGTAAAGATTTCTCAGAAGTCATCAACACCTAGCTTTTGGGACATTGCACTGGCTTACGCGATTCCTGTAGGAGCTGTCATTGCCTCGCTTCTGCTTTTTGCTGTAGTGGCGTTTTTGCGAAAGCCGAGCAAACAAGTCACCAGTCCAGTTGACGCCGGGTCCTCAGAATTGCAGCCTTTTATCGATATGATTGGCGGAGAACTGCCTGACTCCTACTCAGTCATGATTGTTGGAGACGCCAGTGCTGGAAAAAGTATCTTGTGTCAGCAACTAGCTTACAGGTATATCAATCAGGGAAAGCCATGCGTCTATGTCACTTACGATTGTCTCCCAGATGAAATAAGAGAGAACATGAAAAACTTCGGATGGGAAATTTCCTCACATGAACAGAATGAAAACTTTGTCTTCGTTGACTGTTATTCGTCCGTCGCTGGAAAGCCAAGCCGAGAGAAGCATTTCGTAAAGCAACCCTTTGCCCTTTCTGAACTAGGAATAGTAATGTCTATGGCTGTGAGTGAGCTGAGGCAAAAGTCAGCAAGGATTTTTCTTGATTCTACAGCACCATTATTTACACGCCTCGACTCCGCTAAGGTTGTAGAATTCCTACAAGACCGCAGTGCGCAGATAAAAGGCGAGAATGGCATCTTCTTCTTCATAGTTGGCAAGGGTACACTTCAAGAAGACCTGCGACGGAGATTAGAGGAAATTGTCGATTGTATAATAGACCTAGAACTACGTGAAGAAAAAGGAGAAACCATAAGGAAAATGCATGTAAGAAAACTGCGAGGACGCAGATTCTCTGACCAATGGGTATCATTCAAAATTGATATGAAAAAAGGATTTGTATTATCTGCTCCGAAGCACTCTCAGAAAAGCCAGGTATGAACTCTGAAAAGTGATTTTGTAATTCATAATCCATAAAAGGATAATAGATAAGCGGTTAATAGTACGGAGAGTCAGCAAAGGCTTTGACGCAGACAACAATTAGCAAAAAGATCGAACTTACTCCAACGGGCATACTAGGATTAGACGAGCTACTTGGTGGCGGCATACCTAAAGGACGTGTTGTCTCAGTTTTTGGTGGCCCTGGAACCGGAAAAACAACCTTCGCCTTACAATTCTTGTACAGCGGAGCCACACTGTACGACGAGCCTGGGATATATGTTTCTATGGATGAGACACCGCAAGACATAAAAAAGAACATGTCCGCATTCGGCTGGAACCTTGAAGACTTGGAGAAAAGAGAGAAACTCCTGCTTTTAGACGCCTCTTTATTCAAGCGAATCTCGAGGGTGATGAAGATACCAAGAGATAAGCCAACTGTGACTGAAAAGGGCTATTCTCTCCTTACCCTGAGCAATTTGATAAAAGGAACTATTGAAAAAATCGGCGCAAAAAGAATTGCTATAGACCCGATGAGCACCCTCATTTTTCAATATCCTGACCTAAGCGACAGAAGACTTGCAGTCATGGATCTCCTCGTAGCTCTTAGGGCAGAAAGCAACTGCACCACTTTAATTGTCATGGACTTGCGGGCAACCACCCTAGAAAGAGAGTACGAACTCGAAGAATACTTGACGCACGGAACAATCATCCTTCAAATGGTGTCTCAACCAGAAACAGGGCTAACGAGAGTAATTCTTATCGAAAAAATGCGTGGGATAGAACACGACACACAGCCGCGGCCATATACCATAAATAAACAAGGTATACAGGTGTTCCCAAAAGAGAAAGTCTATACAATAAACCTGTATAACCACTAAACATCAGACACCCCAATGAATCATGCATGATGATGCTTCTTTTTCCCCAAAACGATGTCCCAAAACGATAACGCAACGTTTCTGCCTTTCTGCTCTCGAAGAATATCACATTGTTGATTTGACAAGGTACAAACGTTATCAAAACGAATAACTTAGAAAGACAAACGCAAAAATTATGGCTAAAAGACTTGTCTTGCCACTTCGATTCCAGTTCCAATTTTGACTGGATGCTCTAAGTCGGCGAGAGCGTTTTCTAGTGCGTCTATTGTTACGAGCACTTCGGCTTCCGAGACTATTCCCATGCAGCCAATACGCAATATCAATTGGCGAATCTTGCCCATGCCGCCTGCGATGACCACCTTATAATGTTCTCTCATGACTTCCCTTATCTTTGCACCATCAACTTTCCGGGGTACATTGACCGATATCACGGTGTTAGAACGCACATTTTCAGCAGCATAGGGCTTCAGGTCCAAGGCCTCCAATGCAGTGTAAAAGGCTTGGGCACACGTTGCGTGCCGTTGGTAACGCTTTTCTAAGCCTTCTTCTTTTATGATTTTCAAGGCTTCGTCTAACGCGTAATACAGAGATATTGCAGGGGTGAACGGCGTCTCCTTCCTGGACGCGTAGTCTCGAATCGAAATCAAATCGAAGTAGTAAGGAGGTTTCACAGCTCTCTTATCAATTGTTTCCCAAGCTCGTTTGCCAACTGAAATCATTGCCAAACCAGGGGGACACGCCAAGCACTTTTGGCTTCCCGTGACGCAAATGTCAATGTTCCATTCGTCGACTGGAAGGTGGTCGCCTCCCAAAATCGATATGGCATCAGCTATTAGCAGAATGTCGTTTTCCTTTGCCATTTTGCCCATTTCAGGCAACTCACGAACAGTGACACCCGTTGACGTTTCGTTGTATACAATCGCCAACAGTTTTGCGTCTTTCTCTTCTTCGAGAGCGGTTTTAATTTGTTCGGCTGTTGGAGCGTTTCCCCATTCGACTGGAATTTCAACAACTTTTCCACCGTGACGTGTAACTTTTTCTTTCAAGCGTTCGCTGAAAACTCCAAACACGGGAATAATCACCTTGTCGCCTGGATTGATAACATTGCTTATGGCGCATTCAACAGCCCCTGTTCCAGATGAAGTCAACACGTAAACGTCTTGCTTGGTTTCAAAGACATATTTCAAGCCCTCTGAGACGCTGTCGAGTAGCGCGGCGAATTCAGATCCTCGATGATTGATTATGGGCTTCAACATGGCTCGCATTACACGGTCTGGCACGTTCGTTGGACCAGGCAACATGATTAACCGTCTTTCTTCAGCCACTGCGCTTGCTCTCCGAATCTTGAAGTGAGATTAAAACATAAAATCTGTAGGCTATTAATGTTTACGGGGTAGTTGGCGTTGGCTGAGCCTCTCATAACTCTGCTTTCTGACTTTGGCTTGAAAGACCCTTACGTGGCTGAGATGAAAGGCGTTATCTCCACAATTAGCCCCCGATCGAGAATAATCGACATCAGCCACTCAATTGAAAAGTTTAACATCAGAATGGGCGCCTTTACACTAGTTTCTGCAACACCTTACTTTCCAAAAGGCACCATTCACGTTGCTGTTGTTGATCCAAGCGTAGGAACCAAGCGAC
>Ga0315309_1000192_pt1 | contig 37162 bp, 41 predicted proteins | sample TDP4_MG_FD_203080 | JGI IMG/M metagenome (GOLD analysis project Ga0315309, IMG submission 203080) | Freshwater sediment microbial communities from Lake Towuti, South Sulawesi, Indonesia - TDP4 | ecosystem: Environmental > Aquatic > Freshwater > Lake > Sediment | place: Indonesia: South Sulawesi...
TCCTCATCAAAAGACACCAGTGAAAGACGATGGTTTATCTTCCTTTAAACTGTGGTTTTCTTTTCTCTATGAACGCGGATACTCCCTCTCTGAAGTCTTCTGTTGAGGAGAGTATTCCGAAGGCCTCAGCCTCGTGTACCAGCCCCGTTCCTAGGTCCGTTTCGATGCTGCTGTTAACGAGTTCTTTAACTAGTTTCATGGCGATTGGAGACTTGCTCATAATTTCTTTGGCGAGTCCCTCGACGGCCGATTTTAGATTTTCTGAGGGAACAACCATGTTAACTATTCCTAATCTTTCGGCGGTTTTGGCGTCGATCATCTTCCCAGTGAATATCAGCTCTTTGGCTATTCCCTTCCCAACCAAGCGCGGTAAACGCTGTGTTCCTCCCCAGCCTGGAATCAATCCGACATTTAGCTCTGTCTGTCCAAGCCTCGCGTTTTCCGAAGCTATACGAATGTCGCATGCCATTGCAAGTTCTAGGCCTCCCCCGAGGGCGTAGCCATTAATAGCTGCAATCACTGGTTTTCCAAGCTCTTCAACCGCCAAAGTCAATTTTTGTCCACGCCTTGTAGTCTCTACCGCCTTTACTACGGTTATATCCTTTACAGATTTCAGGTCTAGACCAGTGCAGAAGGATTTTTCACCTGCTCCAGTTATCACTATAATCTTGACGCTTTCGTCCTTTTCTGCATCTTCAAGTATTGCAAGAACCTCTCCAACGGTTCCCTCACTCATCGCGTTTAGAACTGCTGGGCGGTTTATTGTTATGGTTGCTATTCCATCTTTTTTCTCGTAAAGAGTGTCTTTAAACTCCATAAGCCTTCACCTGGACTTTTACTACTTTTTGGTCCAGTCATAAAAGCCTTTACCAGTCTTCCTTCCGAGGAGACCAGCCCGAACCATTTGTCTCAGAAGTGGGCATGGGCTGTATTTCGGGTCGAGATCGTCTTGCAAGACTTCGGCTATGAAAAGAGTCGTGTCCAGTCCAAGATAGTCGAGCAGGGTTAGTGGTCCCATGGGCCAGTTTAGCCCAAGCCTTATCGCCTTGTCTATGTCTTCTGGCTCGGCTATTCCCTCCCAGACAAGGGAAACAGCCTCGTTCAAGGCTGGAACTAGGATTCTGTTCACAACGAAGCCTGCACAGTCCTTTTTGACTATGACCGGTTCCTTCTCCATTTTCTTGGTAACTTCGACTATTACGTTGATGGTTTCATCAGAGGTTTTTGCTCCGCGGATAATCTCTATCAGTTTCATCAGTTGCGGTGGATTGAAGAAGTGCATTCCACAGAATTTTTCCGGTCGATTCGTGGCTGAGGCGAGTTCTGTTATGCTTATTGAAGAGGTGTTTGAAGCTAAAAGAGCATCAGACTTCGCCAGCTTATCAGCTTCCGAAAGCGTGTCTTTTTTCAGCTTTAGGTTCTCGGGAACAGCCTCGATGATTAGGTCTGCGTCGGCAACGGCTTCTCTTAAGTCCAAGGTTGGATGAATCCTTCCCAGGGTTTCTTTAACTTCTTTCTCTGTGATTGTTCCCTTTCGCAGGAATATTTGAAGGCTGTTGTTTATCATGGACATTCCGTTATCCAGAAATCTCTGCTCAACATCTCTGAGGCTGACCTCAAACTTCGCCACTTGAGCCGCAACCTGGGCTATGCCGTGACCCATCAACCCAGCTCCCAGTACTGCTACTTTTCGAACTTCCATTAATTGAATCCTCCTTTCAGAAGAGAGAAGAAATGCCATAGAAGTATATATTTTCTTGGATAGGCCCTACTTTTTCTGTAAGTATTAAGTCTATTCGCGTTTCTTTAACAGCTTTTAACTTAAACTACAAAAATGTTAATTTTTCAAAATCCCAACTCATCTGCCACAAGCACCACGGTTATGTTAGGACCTCTGACCCGATTGGGCGCTCTTTCTATAATCGTTGTAACACGGCAAATCCTTTTGGGAGAGTTGCAGTCTGAACATACTCCTGTTGCAACGCATGGCAATTCCTTGAGATTGTGGCGTTTAGCATTAAGGGGACCCGCCACACTTTTAAGGCGTTTCAACCCCTCATCGACATCTTTCACTATCTTGTTTTTTCCAGCAACCACAATCACCCTTTTAGGACCAAAGACCATAGAGGCCACCCTATTACCCGTGCTATCTATGTTTACTAGTTTTCCATCCTCCGTGATGGCGTTACTACTGCATAAAAATACATCAGAGTTATGCTCTTCCATCATAAAGGGAAGCCAGTCGCTAACTGGCATATCTGGCAGCCAGTGATGAACAACAGAATTTCCTCGTCGAGTTAAATTCTCAATGAGACCGAGTTCTCGAATCGTCATGGAGCCTCCAACGCCCACTTTAGCATCAATGGGAATAAGCCCCAAAACCTTGTCAACCGCATCCCTTTTGGAAGAAGCCACAAGAACCTTAAACTGATTCTTTTCAAGCGCCTCCTTAGTTCTAGACAGTACGTTATACTCCGATCCCATTCTAATCCTCACCACAATCATTATTTTCTTGGTTTAGTAATATTTTAAAGTTTCAACAGAACTCTTGATTCATGTTAAAGGGTGAAAGAAGCGATGGCTTGGCTAAACTTGGGAGAGGTTTTAAACGTTCATGCCAAGAAGTATCCTCAGAAGCTGGCTGTCAAAGACTGGTGTGGCAAGGCACGGACGTATTCGGAGCTAAACGTTAGGACTAACAAGCTGGCTAATGGCTTATTAAACATGGGTTTGCGCAAGGGCGACCGTGTTGCCGTCATGCTCTATAACTGCACCGAATTCGTCGAGGTTTACTGTGCCTTCGCCAAAGCTGGGCTTGTTGTTGCACCAGTCAGTTGGCGCTACATCGATAAGGAAATCGAGTATGTTGTGAATCAATCGGACGCCAAAGCCATAATCGCTTATGAAGAGTTTGTTGAAACAATAGACACCATCCGCCCGAAACTTAAAAAAATAGGTGAGGATAGGTATGTTGTTGTTGGCGAATCAACCCCAAAAGGCTACATTAAGTATGAGGATTTGATTGACAACTCTCCAGACCACAAGCCGAAGGTCGATGTTAGCGGTAGGGATACTTGGGTTCAGATATACACTTCTGGCATAACAGGGGTGCCAAAAGGTGTTGTCCGCTCCCATGAATCTTACACTGCGTTCTTCCTGATCAACGCTTTAGAATTCGGCTTTTCCGAGAAAGATTATGGAATGATCGTCATGCCCCTCTTCCATGTGAACTCAACCTTTTACGGGCTACAGTTCCTCTATCTTGGTGCGTCTCTATTTGTTGGCAGAGACAAGGGTTTTGATCCTGTTGAGTTGTTGAGCATCGTGGACAGAGAGAAGATAACCTTCACATCGTTAATTCCAACTCACTACAGCTTCATCTTGGAGGTTCCAGAAGAGACTCGTCGACGGTTCGACACAAGTTCGCTGCAGAAGCTTTTGTGTTCATCCGCCCCTGTTAGAAGCAAGATAAAGCGTGGAATATTGGAATGTTTTCCAAGCGTTGAGTTATACGAGGCTTATGGCTCCACCGAAGCTGGACTTGTTACCATACTGGAGCCTGAAGACCAGCTTAGAAAAATCGGCTCTATGGGTAGGGAGTGCCTAGGGGTAGACCTAATCAAGCTCTTGGATGAGAACGGTCGCGAAGTTGGAATCGGAGAAGTCGGTGAACTCTACTCTAGGGGTCCAATGATGTTTGATGAGTACTACAAGATGCCTGAAAAGACCAAAGCCTCATTTAGGGGCGAACTCTTCAGCGCTGGCGACCTTGCTAAGCGTGACGAGGAAGGCTATTACTACATTGTTGACCGCAAGGACAACATGATCATCACCGGAGGCGAACACGTCTATCCCTCAGAGGTTGAAGAGATAATTTCCCAGTATCCAAAGGTGCGCGACATTGCCATAATAGGGTGTCCAGATGATAGGTGGGGTGAGTGTGTTACAGCGGTTGTTGTTTTAAAGGATGGTGAAACCGCAAGAGGAGAAGAAATCATGGAATGGTGTAAGGGTAAGATGACTGGGTATAAGAAACCTAAGAGGGTGATATTCATTGACTATTCAGAAATGCCAAGGACTGCAACGGGGAAGATTTTACATAGAAAACTTAGGGAACGCTTCGCTGAAAACCCCTAGTTTCTAGAATAAGCTATTGCTTCCAAAAACTTAGAAAAACAGATTCCTATGGAACATTTCACTATTCTTAATCTCAACTGGAAAGCAAAGCTAGCTAAGAAGTATATGGTAACATGACTATGTTTTGGCAGTTTCAGCTCTTTGCGGGTCGTCTAAGCATCGAACCAATATAGAGCCCGATGAAACCTGACACGAGCGCCACACATACCATTAAGAACGTAAACATATCTAGAGACATATACTCCCAGGTCACCCACTCGGAAGTTGACAACGTGGCCCCAGGGTTCATCGCTAGGTACTCTTCCTTAACCGATAGACCCCAGTCTGCTACGGCTGCTGGAACAATAATCGCGAACAGCATCACAAGGGCTGCCCATAAAAGCGCTATTTTAGTTATTGATTCCCTTCTGGCTTCCCATATCTTTCCAGCGAAGATGTAGCCGCTGATCAATGCGCTAAGGAAAAGGGAAATGATCAGACTAACAATGTATCCACAATGGGTCATACCCGATATACCCAGAGCCGAGAACCACACCATCTCTAAGGGAAAAGCGATCAAAGCAAAAATCACAGATATCGATGCCACACACGTCACGATATCACCAAACTTCAACCTATCACCTCCTTTGAAATGAAAATACGTATGTATGTCTCTGCTTCAGTTCTTATGACTTGTGGTGAATCTTCAATTACACTCAGAATCAGCCGCTTCCTCTAGTTTTCCTAGGAGAAATAGTTATTTCAAAGTCCTCAGATAGGTCTCCAGCTTTGTTTTCACCTGGTATTCGTCATAGTTTCTCCAGTCCGTTGAATCCACATCCAATATTAGACTCGAAACTCCTGTCATCTCCCGAATTTTCTCCTTCACCAATGTTTCTCCTATTGTCATCATCCTGCAACCCCAATTCGTTGGCAAAACAACACCGTTTGCCCGAAAATCCTTAACCAAACCAGCGATTAGCCGTAGCCTTCGCTCTATGGCGCAGTTTGCCATGTTTGACAGGTGCTTTCGCGCCAAGCTCTCATAAGGCTTTGAAGAGTCTAAACTTCCAGCCCAAACGTGCGAAAAGGTTTCTGCAACCACAACCGCCCCCAACGTCTCTAGATACTGGAAAAACTGAAGGTCAAACCATAAGGGAAGGTTGTCCCAGATAAGGCGATACTTCTCGTTCTCAACAACGCCTATACCATGTTTAACCCTATGTTCAAGCTCTCTATAGAGCTTCTCATAAAAGCCAACGGCTTGCTCTGTCCCAGGAATGCAGAGCATGAAATAGACAGCGGAAAAGGCTTCCCTCGCCCCCATGGGAGCTGGAACGTTCTTCCTACAATCCTGAATCTCAAGCCAAAGCTCGCTCGCCCTATTCGAAAGCTCTAAAGTTTTTTTAAGCCTGTTCTCATCAAGCTTCATTCCGGAATGCTTTTCGAGAAGATCAACCAAGTCTCCAATCTGAGAAACATAATGCTGAACGTAACTGTCTTCCAGTTTCTCCGAATTCGCACCCTCAACATTGTAGGGGACATCCAACAGAAACAACGGCTTCTTGAAGATTCGACTGGCAACCTGAAACCACTTCAAATGCGTGTCGCACGCGCATGTCGAGGCGACCAAAAAGTCTGGCTTTGGAATTCCCCCTTCAGGCAGATTATCTCCATCAAAGAGGGAGCCGAGCACACACCTCGCGTAGGAACACACATCCTTCGAAAAGCCCTTTCTCTCAGCTAACTCGCACAGCGGAACGGAGACTCTTCTGGCAGCACACAGAGAGGCATAGTTCTCAGGCCATATTGGAATTATGTCCATTGCGAGAAGGATTTCGACCGGAAAGGTGGAGGCCACCCACGCCACAAGCTTGCCTTCCTCCTTTGCCTTGTGGGCGCTTTCATAGAAGGGCTTAACATAGTTCTGATAGAAACCCTTAAGCGTTTCAAGTCGTCTCTCACTCATTCCGGCTATTCCTCCAACATCTCAATGAAAGCTCCAATCCTCGTTCTAAGCTGTGCAACTCCGCTCAAAGAGTGCTCCCACTCAAGACACAAAACGGGCAAGCCCTCCCTTTTGAGTTCTTCAGCCAATAAGGGAGCGTCAAAAGAGTGAACATCACAAAACTTCAGACAAAAAATGATGACACCTTCCACATCGAAAAGTTTCGCCATCTCCCTCACGTGCATGAACCTTTCCTCAGAAGAAGCCATGAAAGGACACGGAACCTTACGCAAATATCTCTCCGCAACAGCCATCAAGGGTTCTCCATTCTCCCTGACCAAGTCCCAAAAGTACCGCGAACCAGTGCAAAGGTCGTCCGCCACAACGCAGCCACCGATACTCTCGATAAGCCTTAAAAGTTCGGAGTCACACATGACACTGCCGGAAACCAACAGCCTCACACCCTCCTTGGGTGGGTCCTCGCGCCCTTCAATCTCATCAAGCAACGCCTTTAAGAGTTTGTTATGCTCGTCCTTCGGAATAGTCATGCTCGATAGGACGGTTTCGAGCGCTTCGCTTCCAGAAACTAGTGGGGGATTCGGCTTTCTCAGCTCATAGAACTGCTTTAGCAGGCGCCTGTTCTCATTAAAAACTTTAATTGCGTTCTTCAGATTCTGCTCGGATATCTCGGTTTCAAAGCTCTTTATTAACCACTCTTTAAACCTTCCGAGCTCTTCACAAAAGAACCTTAGGGCGTTTTCCGTGGCGCTATGAGGAGTGTTTATGAAATACGTTTTATGAATTGCCGTGCGGTGTCGCCAGAAGTCGTAAATCTTGTTCTGATTGTCGCACGAGTTTGAGGCAACATAGCCGTCCAAGAGACTGTATTCCCCTTTTAAGGCTCTGTTGAAACAGCTCTTAGCGAAGGAGCAGACATTAACTGGCAGATAAACATCAGCAAGCTTTGACGGTTCGAGGCTTCCGAGAACCCTGACTGGAAGGATTCCCCCGGCGTAGATGATTTCTTCAGGCGTGTAGGAGCAAGCATACCCCAAAACTGGCTTGTTTCGGCGCTTCCATTCTTTGACGAACTTGTTTTCTGGCGAAGTTAAGGTTTTAAGCAGCTCTAACAGCTCCATGAAACTTCGTCTCTTAGGTTTAGCGTTAAATAACTCCGAACTCTATTAATACTTTTCACAACGTAAAAGTAAAGAAGAAACAGATTGGAGTTCGCATAGAATCGCTCCTCACGCCATAGGCATGGATGCTATACTATAAATCTGTTTATCTTTGCATGAGTGTTTATGGGTTGTTGGATTTCGATGGCTAGGGCTGGGTAAAGATAATCCATAATGTTTTTTAACAAATTCTGTTTGATTATTATGTGTGACGGTTGATTGCCATGGATAAGAGTTTGTTTGAACGTTATCGTCAGCTTGAGGATGAGTTGGAAGGTAAGTGGTTTGCTTTGTCTGAGGATGGTGAGGTTTTGGTTGTCGCGGATTCTAATGAGCGGTTGTGGAGGAAGATTCATGAGAAGTTGGGGAGGACTGGGATAAAGGTGGCGATTGGTTATTCTCCGACGAAGGAGGAGAGGAAGGCTGCGTGTCTTTTCTGTTGATGAGCGTGGAATGGTTAGGATTCCGGTTGTGGTTGAGGGTTCGTTTGGGTCCGCCAGTTACTTAGGTTTGGTTGATACTGGTTCAACCTATGTTATTTTACCTGAAAGGGATTGTGTGAATCTTGGGTTGGTTAGGGATGAGAAGCGTAGGAAGGTTTTGATTCTGACTGTTAAGGGAGAGACGGTTGCAGATTTGTATTCTGCTTTATCTATAGGTGTTGTGGACACAGATTTGTCAGTTAGGACTATTGAGGTTTTGGCTAAGACTGTGCATGGTATGCCGTGTATTTTGGGCATGAGTTTCATGAGGCATTTTGATTGGAGTTTCAGCAAGGAGAAACAAGAATTTACCATATTCTAAAGTGTGCCGTTACTAACTTATTGTTATCCTTGCATTAGAGTTTTTAGTTGTTGGATTTCGTTGGCTAGGGTTGGATAGAGATACTCAAGAATGCGGTTAATCTCACCATCATCAAAACCAAAACCCTAACAAAAACATATTTGGCCCCAAATAGATGGGCTATACGCTGTTGCACGCACACACAAAGCATCAACAATCAATAAACACGACAAAATCCTAACTCACTCCCTTCAAATACCTGTTTTCCAAACTCTTCAGCAACCCGGTCAGAACGCCATTTACGGGAGTCGGAATCCCGTAGCGTTCGCCGTAACCCACGATGGCCCCGCTCAGAAAATCAACCTCGGTCATCCGCTTGTTCTCAACGTCCACGAGCATTGAAGGCTTGTGGGCTTCGCCCTTCTCCAGATAGCTTGTAAACTTTTCAAGCGCGTCTTCGCCAAACTCGTAGCCATCCGCCTTTGCCACGGCTAACCCTTCCTCTAGAACCCTTACAGCCAAGTCGCGACTAAACTCGAACTTCATGGCTTCTTTCATTGTCTGTCCGGTCAAGGCGCAAACAGAGCACAGAGCGGAGTTCATGATTGTCTTCTCCCACACATGCTTTTTGATGTTAGACGCCTCTTCCGCTGTCAACCCGCAATTTGTCATCATGTCTGCAATGTACTTTGTCGTCTCATCGGTCGTGTACAGTCCTTTCCGATAAGCCCCAACATAGTTTGGCGGTTGAAACCAGTTCATCCTCACTTCGCTAGGGCTGACCATGTTTCCAGCATAGTTGATAACGACACGATAGGCGGCGTCTATTCCCAAGGTTTCGGCGATTAAGCGCTCGTTATCAAGCCCGTTCTGGAAGCTGACAATCCTCATTTTTGGTGCGTAGATGGGCTTGAGATCAGCCAAAACGCTTTTCAGGAAACAAGCCTTGGTGGCGACAAAGATGATGTCTGGTTTGAACTCTGCCAACTCAGCCATGGAGCTTGCAACTTTTTCAAATTGGGCGGACAGCTCCCTAATTCCAGAAACCCTCAAACCATCCTTCTTAATCTTGACTAAAAGATCCTTAGCGATGTCCTCCAAAACCACGTTCACCCCGCCCTTGGCCAGATGTGCAACCAAGATAGACCCGACAGGGCCCAAGCCGACGATTCCCATTGTTGGCTTGTTCATGTTTATATCCAGTTCTCCAAGCTACTTTACGCCGATTATTATTTAAAAGCGTATTTGGGCTATTGGGAGGGATTTTCCTTCTCGGTGTTTAGGATCGCCGTTAGTATGCTCTTGAATATTTTCATGTCTGAAACATTTACTAGTGGGATTTGGAGGCTCTTGTCGATTTCGTAGATTTTCTCGTATTTCGGGAATTGGGCGTAGCAGATCTGACTTATGGGGAACTCCCTCTTTTTTAGTTCGTGTTCGAAGGATTTTTCGTAAACTTCTAGGCATAAGAGGTAGCCTTCTACCCAGTAAAGCCTGTTCACGCCGTAGGTTGTGGCGCACCACGCTATGTCGCTGACTGAGCGTTTGTCCAGGCCTAGGATGTTGATTTTTCTTGTTGGGGAGATTTCGACGTCCATGCGTTTTCACCCTTTGAAGGGAGCGTTTAAGACTTCTTTAACTTTGCTGCTTATCTTTGGGCCGAGCCCGTAGACGGTTTTTGGCCAGTCGTCCACGTTCGTTAGGGCGTTTATTGGGGTTTGGTAGGACTTTAGGATTGATATTGCTTTTTCTCTTCCGATGTTTGGTAGACTCGCCACGAAGTAGATTTGGGCGTCTGATAGGGTTTCCGTCCTTTTGACTGGATGAAGTGTTGGAGTTCTTTTTTCTACTATTTGTTCTTGGCGTGCAGCTACGTGGAGGAAGTCAACGGTTTCTTTGTAGGATGTGGTGCTTATGATGGTTATGCCGTTTTTTGCTAGATTGAACATGGCTCCCCAGACGGATACGGGTTGGATTCTGCTGAACTTGTAGATTATTGGCAGGTAGCCCTCCAAGAGAATCAGTGATTTTGGGTACGCTTCCTTCAGCAAAAACAACTGTTCAAAGAGGTAGCGATGGGTAAGCGTGTAAACAAAGTCTTGGACGGTTTTTCTCTCTACTGCGCACACGTCGGATAAAATGTAGTCGCCCTTTTCTAGTGCGGTGATATGAATGTTGACGCCTCGTTCCTTGAGTCCCTTAATGATTTTTGTGGCTGTGTTTGCTTCACGACTGTCAACGATGATTGTTGGCTCTTGCTCGCCTTTCTTTTCCTTTAAGTATGGGAGTAAGGTTTCGGTTCCAGACACAACCCTTCAACTCTATATTAGGCTTTTGTCATATGACAAACTAATTCTGTTTCTGTTCGCCTCTTGTTAACTTTATCCTCGCATAAGTGTTTTATGGGTTGTTGGATTTCGTTGGCTAGGGCTGGGTAGAGATAGTCGAGAATGCGGTCAATCTCAACATCACCAAAACCAAGCACCCTCAATTACGTGTTATGTACGTTGTCAGGTTAGAGTTTTAGGATTTTCCTCGTTTCTTTCAGGATTGAGGTTATCTCTTTTGTTGGATTGCCTTTCATTTTTGATTGGGTTACTTTGCCGTTTAGCGTGTGGAAGTGGTGTGGATAGGTTTTTACTTGTTTGTGGTGTGGGGCGTTGTCCCATCCGATGATGCGTTTGTTATGTTTGATGATGGTGTAGCTGTATTTTTGGAGGGTTGCGTTGTAGTATATGTCGAGGGTGTATCCGTTGGGTAGGTGTGCGCGGACTTTGGTTCCTAGGAATTCAATGTCTAAAACGAGTGGGGATAGGAGTAGTTTTTTTGCGGTCCCTAAAAGTGTGGAAAGGCTCATTTAGTGGCGAATCCCGCCAGTATGGTTCTGAGTTTGGTAGCTTCTTCGGTGGCGTTTCTCCATTCTATGGAGTCTTCCCATATTTCGTGTTTTTCTGTGGGAACGCCTTCGGTTTTTATTTTTTCTTCGAGTTTGGTTAGTGACATTTTGTATTTTTTTTGGAAGCGTTTTTCGATTTCTTCAAAGAGGGCTAACTCTTTTAGAAGATGAGAGTGTAGCTCTTTGGCGGTTTTGTTTTCGATGGTTATTGTTTTCATGGTTGGGAACCTTCAAAATAATTGTAGAGTACAGAACATTATAAAAGGTTTACATATATCGAGTGTTTATGGGTTGTTGGATTTCGTTGGCTAGTGCAGGATAAAGATAATCAAGAATGTTGCCCTTTTTGCGGTTATTTTTGTTCTTCCAGCATGAATGTGTTTTGTTTCCAGTTGAATGTTACTTTGTAGTCTTTTAGGAAGGTGTGTCCTAGGATGGTTACGCCTCGTGGGATGTGGTGGCAGAGGATTGGTATGTTTCTTTTTCGGATTTGGCTTCCAAGTATTTCGATTTGGGTTGCTTTTCTGAGCGGGGCCTGTATGTAGCCGCTTCCGGTGAGCACTGTGGTTTCTGGGTTTTGCTTGTCGAATAGGGGTAGGTTGAGTAGTTGGCAGGCGAATGGTGGGATTATGGTGTGGCTTGAGGCCGTGTCTACTATGCCTATGAGTTTGATGCTTCTTTTGCTGGGGCCGTGCACTCGGATGGGCAGTCTTACGAATCCGTCTTCGTCGATGATTGTTTTGAAGTTTCTGTTCAAGTGGTTGTCTCCGTCTGGAGAAGGTAGCCTATTTTTTTCTCGGAAGGAGTGGGTGAGTAGGCTACTAGAACGTCGTTTAGTTGTTTTATTTTTTTGGTGAGTTCTTCGATGCTTTCGGATGTAGCGATTACTTTGTCGTTGGAGATGGCAATCCATTTTCCAGGATGTTGGCTCATTAGTTTGTCGTATTTTTTGATTAGCATTGCGGCTTTCTCCAAGGGAGTCACCACCAAGGGATATGGGTATAATACTATAAATCTGTTTATCCTTGCATGAGGGTTTTTAGTTGTTGGATTTCGTTGGTTAAGGTGGGATAAAGATAATCAAGAATACTATTGATTTCGTTGTCGCTTAGTCCGAAGATTCCCAAGATGGTCTTGTCGATGTCAGCTCTTGCATGGAATCCGGTTTTAAGTTGCTCAAGAACACTTGGAAAAGAGATGTTTCGAAGCTGGTCAAACAGTCTCAGCAACTTTTCCTTCTGAACGGCAGAAAGCTTGCTGGGGTTTAATACAATCATCTTGTCTAAGACGAATCCTGGAATTTCAAGGAATGCCCCACGCGTTTCAACTCTTTCTTTTAGAATCTGCAAAATGTTCAATGTGCTGTTGAACCAAAGAGCCAAAATCTTTGCATCGTCATTCCTTAATCCGATTACGGCTCGCATCATCTCAGTCGGTGTAAATAAGCGAGAAGAATAATATGCTAAAATTGATGTTCCAGACGCTGATATGTCAAAGCGCCAAGCCATGGCAAGATTGCACAAACGGTTCTCTACATATCTCTTCCACTCTTCAAGAAGTTTCTCGGTTTTTAGTTTCCCGAAAAAGGCGTTAAGGTCCTTAAACCTATCCACTAGGACAAAATCTAATTTATTTGAGATATCGATGATGTTTACGCCTGAAATTCTTCTCAGTCCATAGCGAAGTGATCTTTTTGGGATAGTGAAAGATTTAGGTAAGAAGCGATTCGCCGCCAGTACATGCGTGTCACGTACTTCGGATGCTATCCAAACATCATCGGATTTCTTGGCTCGAGAAACATCTCTTACAATATAGGTCATTGGAATTGATACAGTTTTCCTCCCAAACTTATTTTCCACGCCTCTAAGGATTTTCCCTTCTTCTTTTTCGAGGTATTTACTTAATGAAGCAAGTCTATCTCCACCAGATCTCACAATCTTCTTCCACAAGTCATCAAAAGGCTCAATCGAGGTAGCCATAATTGAGAAGAGGTTCTCAATGTTTGTTTCCAAATCTCGTTGACTTACTGTGCTAATTGTCATCAATTCATTGTCAAGTGTGCCACTATCACTTGGTGGCTCGAGAGATTTCATTTTTTGGGCGAAGTACTCTGCTTCGTCAACATCTTTAGGAAGTTTCTTCAAGGTAATAATTCGGCAGTGAGACGTGGTTTGCATACCGTATTTTTTTCTACCAACGAGTAGGATTTCTCTGAATTGAGCATTTTCAGAGAACGCAGCACGTTCGGTAGTCGCTATTATGTACTCCAATTGATAATTCTTAACCAAAAATTCTCTAATAGCCTTCATCGATTGAACTCTAAGCAATGTGGCAGGCAAAACCAATGCAATCCGCCCACCCTCTCGGACAAATTCATCGGCGAGTAGTATGAAATACCCATATAAGCCGAATTCGCCTAAAAGAAAATCTTTATAGTTTCGGAACCGAGAATTGAGAAGGCTCTTATACCCCGCAGGTAGTCTTCGTCCCCTTGTAAAAGGGGGATTCATTATGACAACATCCGCTTGTTCAAGCGATATTTGTTCGCCACCAACTCCCTCCATCGTCACCGCGCCTTTCTTGATATAAGCCTTTTCATCAATTCTTTTCTCTTTCAAGAACGCATCTAAAGTAGGTCTTCTGTATGCTGTCCTCAATTCTTTGGAGATTGCCGGTATCGTCTTCCCTGGCTTCAACTCCGTAGAATCCCAGACAGCAACTCTTACCTTCTCTGTTTCATATAACAAAGCCTGCAGTGAAAGATGCACAACTGCTAAATGTGCTGCAAATGGCATAATATCTACGCCGGTCAGGTCTTGCTCCAAAAATCGTTTATGGTCTTCAAGCTCAATTGTTCCCTTCACTTTTTGAAGTAACTCTCTTTTTCTACGATAGGCAGCAACAAGGAGCGTGCCGCTGCCCACCGCCAAATCAATAACTTTAGCATCTGGCTTGTCAATGGCTAATTGTGCCAGAAGCTCAGCAGCTTCATTATTTGTGTAAAACGCTGCCACTGCTTTCCTAATCTGAAAGGGAATCAGCTCATGAAACACTTTGCCCAACAAATCATGCCTAATCTTCTCAGGCGCCAAAGCCTTAACAACCATAACAACCTTCTTCACAACCTCAGTCGCATCAACAGGCAAACGAGAAGCCACATCAAAACCAAAAACACTGCTATAATCCCTCTTCAAAACAGGCTCAAAATACATAGCCAAATCCGCTGGCTTTCCGATTTTTTCTTCATCAACAGCGTGAAAACTCGCATCCACACGAGACAAAACATGATAAAACAACAACTGATTAACCAAAAGATAAGTCGCGGCTTGACGCATCTCCTCCAACGGATAGCGACCTTCCTCATACTGCAGAATATTCTCAAAAACCGTCTTACCACCAAAAATATCCTCCAACTCCTTACCACGCAACTGACGTACACTAGCCGTAATATAACTCACAGCATCACGCAAAACCCTAATAGCAAAACCAGTGTCAGCCTCAACAACAGGCGCCCTCAAAACATGCCCAGCCATCCAATCCGCAATCTCAGACAAATTCCCAGCAAAACGCTGACTAGGCCTCAAATCCTTGAAAATGGCCGTAACCACATATTCCGTCTTGGGATTCTTGGCAATATTCAAAATAACTTCATGAGACCAAGGCTGACGCAGTTCTTGAGGAAACAAAACAGCAAAAGCGCCCTTGGCTTCAGTAACATATTTCTGATAATCATACAGCTTCACCATAGCCTCCAATAACTTAGTCTCAGCGCCCAACTTGGTCTCAACAACATAAGCTGCACCATTTTTCAAGAGAATGTCAGGCTTTAACAGTCCAGTCGGGGTTGAAACTGAAAACTCGGGAACAATTGTTACGCCTCTCTTTCGCAGTTCCTCCTGCAACAAATCTCGAATCGTCATCTCAGTCGGCTTAGAAACACCCATAAAGCCATCCAACTACCAATAAAGTTTAATCCAGAAGTAAATATGTCTTACCTTCCCCAAACTCTCAACTAACCCAAAACATATTTGGCTCCAAATAGACGGGCTATACGCCGTTGCACGCACTTGAAAAGAAAACACAAAGTATAAAAATGGGAGAGAAAAGGCTATGGACCCTTCTTCGTGATCTCCTTCACAACACCAGCAGCAATCGTCGTACCCATGTCCCTAACAGCAAACCTACCAAGCTCAGGAAAATCAGTGTAACTCTCAATCGCAATCGGGTGCAAAGGCTCCATTCTCACCAAAGCAGCATCACCGGTCTTAAGGAAAGTAGGCTTCTCCTCCACAACCTGACCCGAACGAGGATCAATCTTCCTCACAAGCTCAGTGAACCTACAAGCAACCTGCCCAGTGTGATAGTGCAGAACAGGCGTGTACCCGGCCGCAATCGCCGTCGGGTGATAAATCACGATTATCTGCCCAACGAACTCATTAGCCACAGCAGGCGGATTATTAACAGGACCAGCGACATCACCTCGACGCAGATCAGTTTTCGCCACGCCCCTCACGTTGAAGCCTATGTTGTCGCCTGGCTCAGCCCTAGGAATCCTAGTGTGGTGCATCTCCAAAGACTTAACCTCAGCCTGCTTGTTACCCGGCATAAACACGACCACGTCGTTCTCCTTAAGCACGCCCGTTTCAACTCTGCCAACAGGAACGGTGCCGACACCAGTAATGCTGTAAACATCCTGAACCGGAACCCGCAGAGGTTTATCCAGCGGCTTAGGAGACAGCTCAAAAGTATCCAGAGCATCCATCAAAGTTGGCCCCTTGTACCAAGGCATCTTGCCACTTGGCTTAACAAGGTTGTCGCCAGTCCACCCGGAAGTGGGGACAAACGGAATCTTCTCAACCTTGTAACCGACCATCTTAAGCATTCTCGAAACCTCATTCTTGATCTCACTGTACCGTTCCTCACTCCAGTTCACCGTCGCGTCATCCATCTTGTTAACAGCCACAACCAACTGGCGGACGCCAAGAGTGAAAGCCAAAAACCCGTGCTCCCTCGTCTGGCCACCCGGCCCGATGCCTGCCTCGAATTCTCCACGCTTGGCTGAAACGAAGAGCACTGCACCATCAGCCTGGCTCGCTCCTGTAATCATGTTCTTGACGAAGTCCCTGTGCCCAGGCGCGTCTATGATCGTGAAGTAGTACCTCTTCGTCTCAAACTTCAGGAACCGAAGATCGATTGTTAAGCCTCTTTCCCTTTCCTCCTTCAGGTTGTCGAGAACCCAAGCGAATTTGAACGCCTCTTTGCCCATTTTTTTGGCTTCTTCCTCGAATGCCTTTATCGTTCTGTCGTCAACCACCCCTGCCAAGTACAGCGTGTGCCCCATGGTCGTCGATTTTCCATGGTCAACGTGCCCCATGATCACCAGGTTTAAGTGTGGCCTCTCGGCTTTGCTCATCCATTTTCCTCCATATCTCTTACTTTTCAAATTCCCTCTAAATTTAGTGGATTCGCATACACAACTGTTCAATCAATTATTTTAAGTTTATGATGGAGCAAGGCTGACAAAGCGCCCGCGTTTGGAAACAGATATTAAAGCTAAATTGTGAAATTATTCATTGGACGCGGGTGAGTTATGCCAACAAACCTGCCAGCAGAAGCCAAAAACAAATGGGCAGAAGTCTCCGCAACAAAAAATCCGAGAGAAAAACTTCAACTCCTACAAGAGTTTCTGAGCCTAGTTCCAAAACACAAGGGCACAGCGAAACTCTGCGCCCAAGTCAAGAAGCAGATGGCAACCCTGCGGAAGGAGATTGAAGAAAAGAGGCGAAGAAAGGCTGGGAGAGGCGGACCAAGATTCTTTATAGAGAAAGAAGGCGCAGCCCAGATAGCGCTCATAGGCTTAACGAACGTCGGAAGAAGCAACTTGCTCTCCGCTGTCACAAACGCGAGGGTTAAGGTTTCACCTAACCCCTACACAACAAAAGAACCACTTCCAGGCATAATGGCTTACCAAGACATCCAATTTCAAATCGTGGAAGCCCCGGCACTGATGCAGGGTTCTGCGGACGGGAGGGCATGGGGGCTTCAGACATTGGCTCTGGCCAGAAACGCCGACGGCTTGATATTGATGACGGATTTATCAAGAGACCCCGTTGGGCAGTTATCTATCATTTCGAGTGAGATGGAGAAAGCACGAATCTTGGTTTGTAAGCCTAGTGGTCGCGTCGAAATTGAGAGGAAGTTTATGGGTGCTGGTTTGCGGATAATTCTGATTGGAAGACTTGTTGACTGCACCATAAGAGACGTTGAAGAACTGCTCAGAAGCTACCGCATCGCTGATGCCGTTGTCAAGGTTTCTGGAGAAGTCGCGCTGGACGAGGTTGAAGACGCCATTTTCGAGAGCACCGTGTATAAACCCACCATAATAGTGGCAAATAAAATTGACTTGGAAGGTTCGGAGACGAATCTGAAGCTCTTAGAGGCTTATGTTGGCGGCAAGTTACCCATCATTGCGGTTTCTTGTGAAAAGAGACTTGGACTGGAAAAGCTCGGCGAAACCTTGTTTAGGGCATTAGACGTGATACGCGTCTACACCAAAGAACCAGACGTGAAGGAGTTTTCCAGAAAACCTTTCATCCTAAAAAGAGGCGCAACGGTCTACGACTTAGCCAAAAACATTCACAGCGATTTCAAAGAAAAGTTCTCCTATGCAAAGGTTTGGGCTAAACGCTTCGTTTTCAGCCCTCAAAAAGTTGGGTCTGGGTTTGTCTTAGAAGACGGAGATATTGTTGAAATTCACGTGAAATAGTTCAAAAACAAGTTTTTATCTGTTGGCTTGAGCTACTCTTTCTAGTTCGTAGCGTTTTGAAACAGCTTGGCTTTTGATATCACGGTTTGCGGCTAGTACCAGTTCATCTGCTAGGCATTCTTCTATTGAGCGGGGATTGTTCATTGAGGCTTGTCTTGCTCCTTCGCAGATGTTCCTTAAGGCTAAGTCAACTCTTCTTTGAGGAGCGATATCCACTGATAGGTGGTACACTATGCCTCCATAGCTTATTCTTGTTGTGTCTTCGCATGGAGCTGAATTCTCGACAGCTCTAACGAGCACTTCTATCGGGTTTTTGTTTGTGCGCAGATGGATTATTTCGAAGGCTTGTTTCACGATGTTCATGGCTTTGGCTTTTTTCCCTGCGTTTTTTCCCGGGCGCATAAGGTTGTTTACGAGTCTTTCTACGATGTTGACGTTGGCTTTGCGGAAGCGTTTGTGTTCGTGTCTTCCCATGCTGTGGGGTACTACCATTGGTTTTAGGGTTATGTACCGTTGTAGACCCAGGTCTTTCGCTTGGACGTCTTGGAAGCTCCATTTTTCAAATAGTTTTATGTCTTGTTTCTGACTCAAAGTTGTCACCGTGCTGGTTTCTGTTTTCTCCCATAGACGAGTTCGTTTAGGGAAACGCCGTTAATCGTTATGACTTTCCAGCGTACTCCCGGAATGTCGCCCATGCTTCTTCCGCGGGAGCCGCCTATTCCTTCAACTATCACTTCGTCGTGCTCGTCAACAACGTTTAGGGCTCCGTCTCCGGGGAGAAAGGCTGTTATGAGTCGGCCGTTTTTTATGAGCTGGGTTCTTACGCATTTTCTTATGGCGCTGTTGGGCTGCTTGCTTTCCACACCTACTTTTTCTAGGACTATGCCGCGTGCCATGGGTGCACCCTCAAGGGGGTCCACTTTTACGTCCAGCATCAGCATTCGCCTTTTGTAGTACATGCTGCTCCAGCGGAACTTTTTCCGTTTTTCGAGCAGTTTTCTTGCCGCGAACTCGCCCCTTGGAGATTTTGAACCCATAGCTGATTTTTCCTCTTGCTACGTCTAATCACAACACTAATATTTAAACAATAACGTGCAAATTCACCATGCTTTGCAAAGTTCACTTTTCTAATTATTAACTGGGTTTATTTTTGCAAGCTCTCTAACTAAAGATGTCTTCAATGATGAAGTGCACTAGAAGTTCAATCTATATGTTAGGGAGGGCTAGTCACCGCAGAGTGCCAGAGAAATTAACTTTAACTGCCAATTTTGCCCTAATTTTCGGAAGAATATCCTTCTGCATCTGCACAATAGAGTTTATAAAACTTCAATTGGAGCGTGTAGGGTGGATGGTTTGATGAGGGTTTTGTTTGTGTGTTCTGGTAATGCGCATAGGAGTGTGTTGGCTGAGGCTTTGTTGAAGAAGGCTAAGCCTGATTGGGCGGTGGATTCTGCTGGGATTCAAGTGGCTATTCCGATTGCTGAGGAGATTAGAGAGTTTTTGAGGAGGGAGAATGCTGAGGAGTATTTGAAGAGTGGTCCTAGGGGTTTGGGTGGTAAGCGGCTTGGTGATTATGATGTTATTGTGGCTATGGAGGATAGGCATAGGGATTACGTGTTGAGTTTGTGTCCAGAGTGCGGAGATAAGGTTGTTGTGTGGAACGTTAAAGACCCGTATTTCATGGATAGAGAAGATGCTTGGAAAGTGTATGAGCAGATTAGAGAAAAGGTTGCAGAACTGGCTAAGTCACAATAAAGTTTAAAGTGCGTGAAGCTGCACAGAGACCAAAACACACAAAAAAGACCACCACCATAACACATTGAAGTTTTTTTTGAACTAATCTAGGAATTTTATTTCATCAATTTTCTTCATTAAATCTAATGTTTGATTGATTATCTCGGTGATTTGTATGAACTGTTCTATCTCGGTGCTACTCAATTCTCTATTTTTTCTACTCTTTAACCACTTAGCTAAAACTTGGTAACCACCTATGTAAAAATTCCATGCTTTCTCTGGAACACCAGAGAAAAATTGCTCTTTATTAATGTTGACTCTTCCATTCTTGTATTCAACAAAATCCACAATATTAGAACCTTGAATATTGAACTTTATTGAAGAGCTTAACTTTGTTTTAATTAAATGTAGATTTACCAATTCTTTGCCGATTCCAGCAAGTTGCTTGAACGTTTCATAATCACCAGTAAACGGAATGCGAGGGAAGTCTCTTTTTAGAAAGTTTGCATATTTTGCTCTATACTTGTTTGAATACACAACAGCGTAAATATAATTGAATATATCCACTTCATCAGGTGTTTTTCCATATTTTGAAGTTAATTCGGAAACTAGTGATGGGTTGATATTTGGTGATTTCAAGCCATCCTTGTATGTATAGAGTGGAGCTAAGTAACATGTGGTTTTTGAAGATAACGCGCCATGTTCGATCATCTTATCTGTTACTAGAAAGTGTGAATAGGGAACTGCTAATTCCTCTCTTCTGTGAAAAATAAACCCCAAATTCTCTTGTAACATGTTATTCATCGTCTCTGGGCGGGGTCTGCAATGAAAGCCGCTGGAATTACCAGTATAATAGGTGTATCTTGTATCGAATGGCCTATATAGGATTGGTGTTATTCGGTCTTTGTTTGGTCCACTTTCTTTCAAATCTCTTTGTGCCCATTCTACTTTCCAGTCGATTGAATCTCTACCCAAATTATAAGTATGTCGCGCTAACTCTGTGTTCAGGTTCACAAATCTTGAGACTGTTTCCCAAAGCTCTTCAGACGTCCATCTTATGGTCAATGCATCTCTTGCAGTAACTATTCCTATGTTATATACAGGAAAAATATCTGTGATTTTCCAGTATTTATCATATTCACTTCTTAAAGAAGAATCCTCGGGAATGAAAAGGTAATTAGGCGATTCTGGTTTCACCAGTTTCCATTCCACATTTATGATGGTGTGTCTATCCAACCAGTGATATTTTGCTTCGCGTTTTCCAAATAACTCAGCATAAAATACTTTTTTGTCTTTAAAATTTCTGTTTTTTATAAAAAGAGCGATAGCCACTCCGGGTCTGATGTCAAAAACATTCTCGTCTTTGCTTCCATCAGGAGCTTTTTCTTTCTTAAGACTACTACCATGAAGGTTCAGAACGTAGATCCTATTAAAACTACTAAGTAAAGACTGTCGCATTCCTCTAAAAGTAGGATTATCAAGATAATTGTGGTTGGTGATAAAACCTACTATTCCTTCACCTGCCGTATCTATCTTCCATTGGGCAAAACGAATGAATTTAACATAATCATCTTGTAACCACTTAGGATTTTTTTCTCCAAGCGGCTTTCCATCAACTTGATAATACCCGTTATCTTTAGTACCGTCTTCTCGTGTGTATCCCTTCTTTAACAAGTTCTGTATCCATTGTCCCTTATTAGCGGACATTCCTCTGTATGGGGGATTAGCAGTTATCACCAAGATTTTTTTCCTTAATTTTAGTTCATTAGCAGTTATGCTTTCTTCGCTTATCTCTCTCATAAATGGGATTAAGCCATGACTCTCAAAAGGCTCTAAAGTATTTGCGAGATAAACTTGATGTCTATCATTATCCCTAAGTTCATAATGCCATTTCTTCAGCGCTAGAGATAATTTGAGATGAGCGATAATATAAGGCGTTATTAATATCTCAATTCCGTAAAAATCTCTCAGTATGTGATTTTCAATTTTTTTACTTATCAGCCCGCCCAAACCTTTGTTTTTCAGTTCTACCAAGCTCAAAGTATAGACCAGCCATAGGAAAGTCCCCGTTCCGACAGCAGGATCAAGAACGGTCACATCATCATCGGCAAAACCATGTAATTTATTAAAATCGTTCTTTAAGATAGGGTTAATCGAATTTACAATAAAAGACACCACTGGTCTCGGAGTATAGTAAACTCCCAGCTGTTTTTTCTTCAACGGATCGTATGCAGATAGAAAATCTTCGTAGAAGAATGTGAATGGGTCTCTATCTGTTTTGCCTCTAGCATCAATTTCTGTCAAAATATCTTTCATTTCCGAGGCATTCAATATGTCAACTATCTCATCTATTATCCAAGACAAGTTTGAAGGTAGAGAATCACCAGAAATATTTACAAAAATTCTCTTAATAACCCCTATGTTACGCGGGATATAAGAAGCTGCAGTGTTCCTGTCTAAAATGCTGGGACAGTTCATCTTTGCTAGGAACAAACCGTAGGTAATTGTTTGTGCATAAGCATCTGCACAATTATCTATACCTATGTCTTTTATCAGCTCTTTTGTTCCTTCATAAAAATCATAAACTGAGGAAGTTGGCTCATCATTTTTCGCTCTTGATATATCTTCCTCCAGTTGCTCTTTTGCTAATTCTTTGAGCAATTTGGCTCTTTTTGAAAGTTCTAGGGATAGTTCTTCAGCAGACGTTATTGTTGGCAAATTATAGCTGAAGAAAATCTCCAGTAACCTAAGAAATTCTTGCAGCTTCTCATCAGAAATAACAAATCTCGAATTATCCAGATCAGATAAATCGAATAAGTTGAAATCAAAGGGGACTTGATTACCTCTTATTAGCATGAAGCGACTATAATCTGTCAAAATAATGTTGTCCAAACTACTTCTGTATTTCTTAATCTGTTCGCTTTTGAGCTCCTCGTCCAAATTCCTACCTAAATCTTTGGTTTCTATGTAACCTATTTTCACATTTTTCCTGTACGCCTTAAAATCCGGAGCGCCTATCTTCTCTGTTCTTTTAGGTTCTTGAATCACAGTGAAATCTTTACTCAAGTTTCTGATAAAATTCTCTAGAGGCGTCCTCAAAGTGATTTCGGTGAAATCTCCAGTCAAATATCTACTTCTTATCTCCTTAAAGTATTCTTGAAATGGGGCATAATTAATTGCTATTGGCATTCTCTTTGCGGTCATTTCTCTCTGCATATTATTGGCATAATGTAATTTAAAAACTACACTAATCGCAGCATTTCGCTTGCTGCAAAATGAGCTTCTTGAGAACATAGCGTTAGAAGCTAAAGTTCAACGTATATATAAGGGGGTCTAGTCTCAGCAGAGCCCCTCAGAGACCGCTTAACTGCTGACTTTTACCTTTATCTTCGGAAAATATTCCTAAAAGCATTTTCCCAAATTACTAATACAACTATCAAATAATAAAAGAAAAAAGAAGGTGATAAAATGACCGTTTTCATAGTAGAAACATACGTAGTCAAACCAGAAAAACAAGCAGAGTTCAAGTCAATGCTAAGGAAAATCGCCAAATACAAAAAAAGAAAACCCACAAACCTTCAAAGAGATGAAATCAAAGAAAATCTTCTCCCAAAAGTACGGCGGCATCTCCGGAGGCTACATCGAAATGATAGAGTTTGACACCCTAGCAGACGCCGAAAAGTACATGAAAAGAGAGTCGAAAGACAAAGGATTCACGAAACTCTATCAAGAAGCCCTGCTACTCCTAGTCCCCGCCACATACTCCCTGAGCATATGGGAATCAGTCATGTAAACCAAAATTTAAAGCCCTAATCTGCCTTTCACGACAGCTTAGCGTACTAAAAGTTCAACCTATATAAGGAGGCTTAGTTTCCGCAGAGCACAACAGAGGAAATCAACTTCTATCCTATTTTTGCCTTGATTTTCGGAATCATATCCTTCTGCATCTGTACGACTCCAAAAGTCGTAATCCTAAACTTGTCATCAGCAGTCCTCACAACCAAATCACTCTTAACAAGCTCCCCAAGCCTTGTACTCAGAACTCAGAAACTTCACACAACAGATATAAACGCGCACCAAAATATCATTCTGAAGGGCTTAAACATGAGCGTTGAAGTGTTAAAAGACATCAGAAAAGAACTGAAAGAACTCAGGCTTCTCTACAAAGAGCTAGTAGAAAAACTCATACCAACCGAGCAACCCACACCAGAAGAAAGAAAAGCCATAGAAGAAAAAGACCAAATAGCAAACGAAAAAGAGCTAATGAAGACACTGGGTAAAGCTCATGTTCGCCATAAAGATTAAAAGAAAAGCCCTCAGAAAACTCGAAAAACTAAACCAAAAACAAAAACGAAACATAGAAACACTCATCCTGATTCTAAAAAACGACCCCATACCCTTCAAAAAAGCAGATGTCTGCAAACTGCAAGGTTACGACAGCACATACAGAATCCGAACAGGCAAACTAAGAATAGTCTACCAAATCTTCTGGGACGAAAAAACAATACTAATCCACTACATCGGACCAAGAGAAAAAGCATATGAATAAAAAACCGAAGAGAAGAAAGAGGACGATAATGGATAATATCATCAAATACGACCCAAAAGCAGACATCCTAGCAATGAAACTGAAGGAAGGAGCCATAACAAACGAAAAGCTCCTAGACAGCGACGTACTCTTAGGCTACGACAAACAAGGCGAACTTGTAGCCATAGAAGTGTGGGATGCCTCAAAACGCGGACTACTAAAAACACTCGCTGACCTCGCAAAAGAAAAAAGAGAAATCGCCAAAACAATTCTCAAAATTAACCAATAAATCAAACTAAACGCCCTCTTATCTTCTTAACCACTGATTTTTGCCTTAATCTTTGGAATAATGTCCTTCTGCATCTGCACAATCCCAAAAGTCGTAATCCTAAACTTATCATCAGTCGTCTTCACAACCAAATCACTCTTAACAAGCTCCCCAAGCCTCGTACTCGCAATCTTCCCACTCTTCCCAAGCTTCGCCTGCAACTCCTCCTTAGAAACACCATCACTCTTCAACAAACCCAAACCATAACCCAGATAACTAGCCAAAAGCCACAACATCAAGGTCTCATTATCCGTCAACCTATCCTTAGAAACCAACAGATTCGCCCCTTCCCGCGAAAAAGCAATCAACCCCTCACACTCTTTAACAAGTCTCTCCAAGTCAACACTCAGCATCAGTTTCCTCGCAACTTCGAAAGAGGGAAGAAACTCGCCAAAAAACCTGTTCACGCTAACCCAAACCTCGTCCACACTACCCGTAAAAGTCTGCTCCACACCACCATACTTCACGTGAACAGTAACCCGCCCAGTCTCACCCATCTAACACACCATCACACCATATTAGGCTCCAAATAGACGGGCTATACGCTGTTGCACGCACACACACGCCTTCTCACGCCATCTTACCCCTAAGCCTAGCCAAAACCTCATCCTCAACCCAACGCTCACCCTGCACAGTCAACCTAAACTCAGGCCTACCTGGATCAGGCTTAAACACCTGCCCACGCTTAGTCATCTCATTCAAACGCGCAGGAACCATACACTTTATTCCACTCGACTCCAGAAGCCTCTGAACCTGAGCAGCCGTATTACGCTTATCCTCAGAAGTGTACAAAACCAAACCAATAGCCTCATAATGAGTCAGCTTCTCACGAGTTATCACAACAGGCCCCTCAGTAGTGAACTCAACAATACCCTTCAACTGCGTAATCGAAGGAACTATCCGACTTGAAACGACACTCGCAACCTTTTCCACAAAGTTCTCCGGAAAACTCTCAAGCACGTTAAGAATTTCCTGCGGACTCTCGCCCTCAACAACAATCTCGCCGAAAGGCGTCTTCACCCTCGCCTTAACCCTCTTCACCCAGCATCCCTCACGCCAACTCTTCCCTCTCAGCGAGGATATAAACATAACCAGCATCGGTCTTCCAACGCCTAACCCTCCCCTTCCTAACAAGCCCCATCAGAACCCCTGCCAAGACACGTCCAGAAAAACTCAACTCATTAGCCTTAAACGCACCCTTCAATTCAGCAACTGTGCGAGGACGCCACTTCCCCCAGTCGGTCTCAAGAACCCTCAGAACAGCCTCATCACACTTCTCCGTCCGCAAAATCCTCGGATACTTCTGCGCAACAGTCTCCTTCTTTGCTTCCTCCGCTTTGACAGTGACCGTTGCCACAGCCTTAGGCTTCAAACCCTCCAAAGCCCTAGAAACATCAGACATCAGGCTCGGCAGCTCCCCTATAGTCTTCAAGACTTCCTCCCGCGTTCCATCAATCTCTAACTCACACTCACCCATCTTAACGCGAAAAACAAAACTCCCCTCCCTACCTCTAACAGCCTTACCTTTCAAAGCGATCCCCCAATATAAAAGAGCGCCAACCCCTTTTAGAATTTACGCATCTCGATATAATCCGAAAAGAGAATATCGTCTTAAATATTGATATATACTATTTTAACTTTGCGGAAGACTAGAGGAATACGATTGGCCAAAAAGGGAATATCAGTATGGCTCTTCAGCTCCCTGACCTTCATAGCCCTAATACACTTAATCGAAGCAACTTCCGCCCTGCTCTTTAACAACGAAATCAGACTTCTCCAACTCTACCCCCTAATAAACGAAAAACTGCAAGCGCCGCCGCAACCTTCATCTTGTGGGGCATAACATGCGCTATAGCCTTCGAAAACCCTGTGGAAACCTTCCTAAATAAAATACTTACAGATGCCAAAGCACAAAGCGCAGTCGAAGCCCAACTACTAGAGGAGAAAGGCGAAATACTCGACGCGATGAACGAAACAGTAGAATCAAACAAAGAGATTCTGGGACACGTCAGAGACCTAGTATACAACGTAAGAACAGAAGTCAAGGAAATTCAACCATTAAGAGAAAGCGTGGAGAAGATGAAAACAGAACTGAGCGGCTTAAGGAAGGAGGTAAAAAGACTCGAAGAAAAAGCGAACTTCCAAAATCTGTGCCCCACGTGTGGAAAACCACTGTTGCCAGAGTTTAGGATATGCCCGTACTGCGGCCAAGAAATTAAACTCCACCAGGTTCCCGTCATTGCGCTTAAGGATTACAAGTGAAAAAGGAAACGCCTAATCCAAGATTTCCTCTAGTCTCTCTTTTAATATTTTGCTCACCGAGGCGGCGTTTACTCTGCCCCGCAGTTTCTTCATGATAATTCCCATGAGAACACCAAAGCTGCTCTCGCCTTGTTCTTTGATTAACCTCTTGTTGTCCGCAATCACCTTGTCAACCAGTGTGTTTAACTCGTCCTCAGAGATCGTTTTCAAGCCAAGAGCGCTAATTGCCGCTTGCACATTCTCGTCCTTGTGCTTTGACAGCCAGACAAACACATCCGCTATGGATTCTTTCACAAGCTTCCCCGCATTTATGCTTTTGAAAATCTCTCGTATCTGATTCTCCGAAACCTTGTCCACCTCAACGCCGTCGCGCTTTAATGCCTTTAGCGTTTCGGTCAAAAATGCTGCGACGGTTGTTGGCGAGATACTGCTTTCTTTTACGATGGTTTCGAATAGTTCGCTGTGTTCTGAATCCAAGATCTGCCTAGTCAATTTCTGGTTTAGCCCGTACTCCTTCATTAAGCGTTCGAGTTTTTGTTCGGGTAGTTCTGGCAAGCGTGAACTGATCTTTTTTATGTAGTCTTCTGTTAACTGTGTTGGCGGGATGTCTGTTTCCGGGTACATTCTTGCTGCTCCTGGTCTCGGTCGCATGTAGCGTGTCGTTCCGTCGGGGTTTGGTCCTCTTGTTTCTTCTGGTACGCCTTTTGTGGCTTCGCGGGCTCTGTCTGCAACTGCTTTTAGCGCGTCATTAGTGTTTTCAGGGCTGTCTGCGACAAATACTACGGCGTCTTGTTCTTGGGCTTTGATGGCTTTTCTTAGCTCTTCTACCTCTTCTGCTGTTATTCCGTAGGCTGGCAGCTCGTCTGTGTGGAATATTCCGCCGACTCTTCCCCAGAAGCGTGCCCTGTCAGCCATCTCTGTTCCGAGGCGGAAGTTCGGCATGAGCTCTCTTTTTAGAAAATCCTTGAATTTCGGTAGCTTCACTGCCAAGACTTGCTTATTTGCGTCAAGGGCTTTGCGGATGACTTTGCACTTTGTTTGCTTAAAAACATCTGTCACGTCGTAAAACTCTTCTTTTATCTCTTCTTCTTTCACTCCCTTACGTTTTAGTTCCTCGCTTATTTTTATGAGGTTTAGTTGGCGTTGGACTTCGTATTCCACGACGAGCGAGAGGAGCTCGAGTTCCTGTAACCCCTTGATTTCTATTAGTGCGCCGTTTGGAATTGATATGTTTAGGTCCTGGCGGATTGTGCCTAGGCCTCGCTTGACCTTTCCTGTGGCTCTGAAGATTCTTCCGATGGCTAGTGCGACTTCTTCCGCTTCTTTGGGCGAATTTATGACTGGTGCGGTTGCGGCCTCTATTAACGGTATGCCTAGTCGGTCTATGCGGTAACGTATTGTGTTTCCGTTTTCTTCGCCCATTTTTCTTGCTGCGTCTTCCTCTAGACTTACGTGCTCGATCGGAATGGTCTTTTCTCCGATTTTTACCTCGCCGTTTAGGGCTATTACGCATGTTCTTTGGAAGCCTGTGGTGTTTGAGCCGTCTATGACCGTTTTGCGCATCACGTGGATTTCGTCAACTGGGTTAGCCTTCATGATTAGGGCTGCTGTTAAGGCTGTTTCAACCGCTTCCATGTTTAAGGGGTGGGGTGGCTCCTCATCCATCTCGACAAGGCACGAAGTTGTGCTGTTTGCTTCGTAGAGGATTTTTACTCCTTTTTGGAACTCGAAGTAGGCTGCAGGGTCTATCTGACCTAGTTCGCTCTGTGTTGGGCGGAGTCTGCGCAGAAAGGTGATTTCTGGCTCTTCTTTGAAGAGTTCTGGTTTGCAGTTGCAGAACAGCTTTGCAGAAGTGTCTAGTTGCTGGTGGATTTCTAAGCCGACTTTTAGCCCGAGTTTTTGGTAGTTTGTTTCCATGGGCGATTTATTCTCCTTAATTAGTTGCTCGTTGTTTCTGGGAGGGTTCGCTGTGAAAACTCGCCTGCAATGTTTGTTTTTAGGAGTTTTTTGGCTTCTTTCACGTTTTTGGTTTGTCCAAAGATCCACATGAGTTTGACGAGGGCGGTTTCTGGGAGCATGTCGTCTAAGGGAATCACGCCTAAGGCGAGCAGGTCGCGACCTTGGTCGTAGACGTTCATGTTTACGCGGCCCCAGATACACTGAGAGGTCATGGCGACTATAACGCTGTGTTCCACGGCGTTTCTTATTGGCTCGAAACAGTATTCGCCTACGTGACCTAGGCCTGTTCCTTCGAGAACCACGCCTTTGTAGCCTTTTTCCACGTACCAGTCGATTAATGTCGGATTCATGCCGGGATGAAACTTTATTAAGGCGACTTTGTCGTCGAATTCTGGTTTTAGCTCGAGCGTTCTTGTAGGGTCGCGTTTTCTGTAGTCTTCTGTTAGCATGGTTGTTTTTTGGTTTTCTATTTTCGCTATTGGGGGTGCGTTTACGGATTTGAAGGTGTCTCTTCTGCTGGTGTGGCATTTTCGGACTTTGGTTCCTCTGTGGAGTGTTATGGAGGTGTCTGATGGGTTTTCGTGCATGGCTAGTGTTACTTCTGCGAATGGGGCTTTTGCTGCTGCTGTGACTGCGGCTACGAGGTTTGTTGCTGCGTCGGAGCTTGGGCGGTCTGCTGAGCGTTGTGAGCCCACGATTACGACTGGAACTGGGAGGTTTTGTAGTGCGAAGCTTAGGGCTGCGGCGGTGTAGCCCATGGTGTCTGTTCCATGTGCCATCACGACGCCGTCGACGCCTTCGGCTATTTGTTTGGCGACTGCCTTTGCCATTTCTGTCCAGTGCTTTGGCGTTAGGTTTTCGCTGAAGAGGCTGAATAGTATTTGGGCGTCTATGCGGGCTGTGTTGGCTAGTTCTGGGACTACGCTGTATAGGTCGCTTGCTGTTAGGGCTGGGCGCACTGCTCCTGTTCTGTAGTCTACTCGGCTGGCGATGGTTCCGCCTGTGCTTATTATGGCTACTTTCGGTAGTTTTGGGTTTTGTTCTGGGAGTGCAGGTGGGATGAAGGTTGGTTTTGCTCCTTTGCCTACTTTTTCTATTTTTGTGTTTGGTGTTATGTGTATGCCGATGTTGTAGCCGCTTTTTATCTTTATAACCACGTGTTTTTCGTCGCCGTATTCTGAGCGGGGAATCAGGATTCCTTCGTAGACTTCTCCGTTCTTTGTTATGCGTAGTATGTCGCCTATTTCGGCTTCAGCCCGTTTGATAGCTTCTAGTGCCTCGCCCTTGTAGCCTGAAAAATCTTCCTTGCCATCCATTTTTGGTTCTCAAACATTTGAAGTCTAAGAGAACTAATATGCTTTTTTATAAGAAGGTGAATAACATTATTGTAGAAGCTTAAGGTGAAAAACTAGCATTGAGTTCGGTGCTTGAAAGGAACATTCAGGTTGAGCTTCATCGTATTCTTCAGAATCTTGTGGTCAGGGAGTTCTCTTACAATCACATTGAGTTTGTCGGTATAAGTAGTGTTTAAACTCTCAAAAACTTTTCTTAAATTTTTCCATATTATCGCTCATATTAAAAAATGCTCTCTGGGGGTGATATTTCGCCTTTTTCAATCATCTCTCTCAGAAATTTAAGTAGTTTCGAATAGGTGTACGAAATTGATGTGAGCCTAAGTTCAACCTCACGAAGTCTGATTCTCTTTTCTTTTCTCTCTACGATAAGTACAAGTTCTGAATATTTGTAGTCGTAGTAAAATCTTTCATGTGCGACACAATTCCTTATTTGGTTTGCTTTGATTCCCCACTCCTCTGTATTCAAGATTCCTAGCGAAGGATACCCATTTAGATACCTAATTAATTCTTCATCGTTTTCTGGTCCTTTCCCAATTTTTGCTTTATAGATTTTGGAAAGAAGTCCTTTAACCCATTCATACCATGCCACATAACTATGTGCAACGATGTAGGCTTTCAACTTACGGTTCTTTAATATTCTTACCAACTCTTAAATCTCTAAATTGAATACAAGATTCTTCCTCCTAAATTGAGTCATTTCTTTTCGGATGTCATCATAGATTTTCCTTAATACTTTAGGATCTATCTCAAAAAGTTTCTTCCATTCTTCTGGTCTTTTTTTGTCCGCTTCCCAAAATTTATCCATATACTTATGTAGCTCTTCAAATTGGACTTTTTGAAATGCATTCAACCATTCTTCAGCATCTTCGACAGTCAATTTGAAGAGAAGCTTACTATACCAAATGGCACGAATTTCCAGAATCTTATCATATGCTTCAAGACGAATTTCTTTATTAAGAAAAGTTTTTTTCCACTTTCCCTCGCAATTTATTGTCAACTTTTTTGATGTTAGTGTCAATTCACCCTTCTCACAAGCATATTTTTTGATACTCGAGTAGATTATACTGTGGAAAATCCCTTTCTTAGCTACTTTTTCGTTGTTTAAGATCATGCATTTCTCTCCGTAGTAAACAAGAATAAGCTATTTAGATAAGCAAATAACAGTTTTTATTTCTGATGGTTAAGTAAAGGTTTTGAATGAGCGTAACTAGAACAGAGATTCAGAACCTTTATAAAGACTATAAGGATTATAATAACACGCATGTCCTAAGTCCAAAGGATATGCATTAGCGCAATAGCGCATTATTGTTTTAATGATTCGTCTACTTCTATGTTAGGAAAGAGTGTTTTGATTGTTTTGACCATTGGCTTTGCTAAATCATTACTCAACATAACTATATCCTGTTTTTCGTCTATCAAATGAGGACAATGAGTCGTATCCCAAAACCTCACGCATCCCCCAGATTCGCAGGCTATTTCCATGATCTTGGAGTATGAATTGGACCACTCGAATGCATCTTTCTCATTAGCTCGACTTGATAGACTTTGCCATGCAATAATAAAAATCGGATGTTTAATCTTTGGTCTCACGTCAGCATCTATATCTTTATTAGGTGCAATGTTATTGAGAAACTCTTTTTTTGGACCTAACCAATATGCATCAACGTGAGTGCTATTAGCTATGTCGACAAAACACTGGCGAACTTTTCTACGTACAAGAACACCAGTCAATTTATTCTGAATGTGTCTAAGGACCAAATCAGCCATAGAGATGAAGCGGTTACACTCGCTACCACTATAATAAAGGTACAGATTGTCTTTGTCACGAATAGCATCCCATGCAGGAGTCACTTTTCCTTGAAAGTGGTCAAGATGACATTCATACTCTTTACAGTCTGGATGAAGTTGTAAATATCGCCATGCACAAACGTGAACATAAGAATTTTGTATAAGATCGATGAAACGGTTAGGTTTATACCAACGTGGATGAGTATCCTTAAAACAATAAATACGTGGAGTAATGTCTTCTGGAAAATAGCTATAGTAAATGTCGATATGAGAGACATAACGTGAAATCGCTAGAAGAAAATCCTCAATAAATTCCGTACTGGAATCTAAGAGCTGCCCAGTGAGATGAGCTGCCTTATAGATTCGCTTCTTTCTTCGATTCTTGTATTTGGCAAAAAGCTTATCGAGTATGATGTCATAGTGTTTGGCAAATTTCTTTTCATCTGGAATTGTAATTCCAGCGCCCATAGGAGCCTTGAAAGTGCCAACAGCACCACGTCTTTGAAACAGTATATCGTCAAATGCAACGACTGGCATAATCAGTACCTAGAAGATGGTAATATTTAAGGTTTGGAAATTGACGTTCTTCGACCTAAGGGAGGTCTAGTCTTCGCAGGGCGCCAGCAGAGGAAATCAGCTTTACCGCTCCTCTCCTCTCAATCTTGGCTAATAACATCCCCTCAGCCTCACTCTGCAAATCATATTTGGCGTCTAATAGAGGGGCTAGTGGCTGTTGCACGCACACACACGCACTATCACTCTAACATTTTAGACATATAAACTCCATCACGCCTATACCCAAACCGCCCAAAATACTCCCTCACCCCCAACCCACTCAAAACCAAAACCCTCCCCAAACCGAAAACCTCCCTCGTTATGCGCTCAGCCTCACCCAACAAAACACCACCATAACCCCTGTGCTGCCACGCCTTCGCTAGCCGCTTGCCAACAGGCACCAACTGCCCATAAACATGGAGCTCCCGCACTATGGAACACGGCTTCGCTTTCACTTCGGGTCTGTGAGCCTTTTCCGACGGAATTCTCAACCTTAAATAGCCTATCAAAACATCATTTTCCAAGTCTTCCGCTGAGATGAAAACTTCCTCCCCCTCAGACGCAGCATATTTCGTAGTTAGAATCTTGACCTTGTCCGCGTTTGGTTTCACCCCGTCAACTATCATCCTGTGCCCCACCTCCCTACAGCGAATACACCTACACCTTATTCCCTGCTCTCTCAACTTCCGCTGAACCAGTTGCCGCAGGTTGCTCCTGTCAACCCCAGCAACTATCAAAGGCGCAGGAATGTCACGCTGAACACGCATTATCCGCACCCAAGCCGGAACAAACCTCTTAACCTCCACTATCAGACTCGCAGCCTCCTCAGTCGTGTAAGGTCTAAAACCGCCCTCACAATACCACTCATAGGCTTTCGTATCCCTCAAAACCAAACACGGATAAATCTTAACCATGTCAGGCACAAAATCCGAATCCCCAAAAATCTCCTCAAACACATCCAAATCCTTTTCCATGTTTGAACCTGGAAGTCCAGGCATCAAATGATACACCACTTTCAACCCAGAATCCTTCACTATGCGCGTAGCATCAACCACATCCCGAACCGTGTGCCTCCTACCCACCAAACGATAAATCTCATCGCTCGGGTTCTGGACACCCAACTCCACACGCGTCACCCCCATGCTAAGCATCTGGTCCACGTGTCTCTCTTTAGCCCAGTCAGGTCGCGTCTCCACAGTCATGCCAGCATTCCGAATTCTGCTCGCTTCAGCATTCTCTTTAGCTTCCTCAAGACTAACGGATTCCCTGCCCGTGATGGCGTCCAAACAACGCCGAACAAACCACGCTTGATAATCTAACGGCGTCGCCGGAAAAGTTCCACCCATAATTATCAGTTCTATCTTGTCAACGCCATGCCCAATGGCTCGCAACTGTCCAATTCGGCTCCTAACCTGCAAATATGGATCAAACTCGTTCTGCAACCCACGCATAGCAGCAGGCTCAAAACCAGTATAGCTCTGAGGAACACCAAACGGTGGCCCACTTGGACAGTAAGCGCACGGCTCAGGCTGCGGACACGGATAAGGCTTGGTCATAACGGCTATCACCGTCACACCGGATATCGTGCGTATGACTTTTCTACGCAGAAGTGGCAGAAGCTTGGACTTCTCCTCCGCCTTAAGCAGACGCATTATTTCGGCGTTGGACGGAACCTTCCTGAGCTTGTACTCGGCGGCAACCCGCATCTTAACAAGATTAACCTCATTAACACTCGGTGAAGGAATACGCATTAAGTTCTCAATTATCTCCCTTAAGGCGTCATCTGTACCCAAATCAACGGCAGCCACCATAAACTAAAATAAGACAAATAAATAAACCCCGCTAAAACTCGGAAAGTATTTATTTCTAAACAGCCCAATGCTTTCAACCGCTATGACTTCGGTGAATAATTATTGCGGGTTCAGGATGAGATCCAGGAGTACCTTCATCGGGCTAGTACGCTTAGCAGTAATGCTAAACTTTACCTAGCGGCAACATCCCTACAGGGCTTGAGTTTTGGAATATGGGGAGTAATATTCAATCTCTACCTCAACCTCAAAGAGGTGGGTTTCCAACCGGATTTCATAAGCTACATGTTCACAGCATGGGGCATAGCCACCGGTCTTGTTGCGCTACCAACTGGCTTGATTTGCGAACACATAGGCACCAAGAAAGCATTAATTCTCAGTCTAACGGCGAACCTCGCAAACCTCGTCCAAATAGTGGTTTTACAGCCATCAATTCTGCTCCTTGCCAGCCTTGCGTCTGGCTTGATCGGTACTTTGGGGTGGGTGGCTTCGGCACCGTTCATGATGGAGAACAGCAGACAGGAAGAACGCACATTTCTGTTTAGTGTTTCTTGGGCTTTGATGATAATAATGGGCGTTTTAGGCAGCTACATTGGCGGAGTCATGCCAGACTCTTTTAACGCCTTTTTAGGCTTGCCCATAGGTCCAGAGACGGGGTCAGCCATTGGATACCGCATAACTCTTGTGACTTCTGTTGTTTTAGCTCTTTTTTCCGCTTTTCCGATACTACTGATAAAGGAAAGTAAAAAGGTTCAGAGGCAAAAAATGGTTGATCTTTTAGCCCTGCGAAACATTAGAAGCCGTGGAATAATAGTTAAATTCATGATACCCACAGGCATTATAGGTTTCGGCGCCGGCTTCATAGTGCCTCTGTTAAACTTATTCTTTCAACTGAAATTTTCCGCTACGGCGGAACACATCGGCGTTATATTTGCTTTGGGCAGTGTTACGTTGGGCATAGGAACCCTGGCGGCGCCACCATTGTCAAAAAGGTTGGGTAAAGTTAAGAGCGTCGTGGTGTGTCAATACTTCTCCATGCCATTCATCATGCTCATGACCCTTTCTCCGAACTTAACCTTATCCACCCTAGCCTACATCGCCCGTAACACCCTAATGAATATGGCTGGTCCTATAAGCTCAACGCTGCAGATGGAATTGGTTACGGAAACGGAGCGCGCCACAACAAACGGCTTGATGGTTATGGCGGATAACATTCCACGAGCTGTAACAGCTTCGGTTTCTGGCCAGATGATGACCGGAAGCGACTTTTATACCCCGTTTCTTTCCACAACGGTTATCTATTTTATAGCGACTTCGCTATTTTTCCTGTTCTTTAGGAAAGCTGAGGCTCAAATCGCTAGGAAGCCTTCTGAAAATGCTCCTTAGCGTAAGACACCTTCCCATCAACGATGGTCATCTCTATAGTAATCTTCCTGATTTCATCGACTGGGATGTTAAGCAAATCGTCCGACAAAATCGTTAAGTCTGCAAATTTTCCAACCTCGATGGAGCCGTTCTTGTTCTCATCAAAAGAGGCGTAGGCGGCATTCCAGGTATAGGTTTTTAAGGCTTCTTTCAGAGTAAGGCTTTCTTCTGCGAAGCTTTTCCTTGCTACTGCCGCCCAAACGCCCAAGAAGGGGTCTATGGGTTCTACAGGGCAGTCTGAACCAGAGGCGACAATCAATTCTTCACGTATAAGCGTCTTGAGGGGGTAGGTCCATCGCGCTCTAGCCTTGCCCAAGCGGTCAACAACCCAAAAGTCAGAAACGATGAAATGTGGTTGTACAGAAGCTATCAAGCCTAAGCGCTTCATGCGCCTGATTAGTTTTGGGTTAAGAACGGAACAGTGCTCAATCCTGTGCCTGTGATTTTCTCTTGGAAGTTGCTTCAATGTTTTTGACAGGGCTTTTAAGACGGCTTCCATGGAGCGGTCGCCTATGGCGTGAATGGCTAACTGTAACCCTGCCTTATGCGCCTTTGAAACGAATTTGTTTAGCTTTTTCTGTGTGTAGAGCATCATACCGCGTGTTTCGGGCTTGTCGGAGTAAGGCTCTTTCAAGGAAGCGGTTCGTGCGCCTAAGGAGCCGTCTGCCAAAATCTTGACGAAGCCTATTTTGACCTTGTCATTTCCGAAGCCTGTAAGCAGTCCTAAATTAACCAGTTCGTCTAAAAGCTCTGCTGGGATGCCCAAATAAACTCTTAAGGGCAGTTTTCCCTCAGAATAAAGCTTCTGTATAGTGCGTATCTCCTCTGCCGAGTCTACAATCCAGTGGACGCCTGTGAGACCAGCCTCAACAGCCCTTCTGCAAGCCAAAAGGCAAGCTTCCTCAAGCTCTTTTGAAGTCGGTTCGGGTACGGCTTTCCAAACAAGTTCTATGGCGTTTTCGCGTAGAATTCCGTTGGGCTCGCCACGCGTCTCATCCAAATCTATCTCTCCGCCTTGGATTGTTGTCTCCTTTGTTATGCCAGCTAATCGCAAGGCTTTGCTGTTTGCAATTCCAGCGTGTCCGCAAACACGCATTATAAAGACGGGTTTTTCTGCAACAGCAGGGTCTAAATCCCATCGAGTTGGATAACGCTTCTCAGCGAATTTTTCTTGGTCCCATCCTCCGCCGAGAATCCAGCTTTTCTCTGGGCTTTTCGATGCGTATTCTCGCAGCTTTTGCTGAATTTCCTTTATGGATTTTGTTTTTCTCAGGTTCAAGGCTTGTAGAGAGTGCCCGAATCCAGTCATGTGCGTGTGGCAGTCGACAAGTCCTGGGATAACTGGTTTGTTTTTCGCGTCTATCACTTCTGTTTTGTTGCTTGTGTGTTTGCGGATTTCTTGGTTGGAGCCTACAGCGATTATCTTTCCGTTCTGGATAGCTATTGCTTCTGCTCTTGGTCGCTTTGAATCCAGAGTTATTACGTTGGCGTTTAAAATTGCGAGCGTAGCCTCTGACATGGCGATAAATTTACGGTTTAAGAGATAAAAGCTTAAACCCAGTTCTGTCCGGGCTTTCTCTGAAGAATCAGTCTCTTCTCGTAGTTCCGCCTGTTTCTAAACTTTGGGCTGGGTCTCTTCTTTTGGGTGGGCTGTATTTTGGGGGTCTGTGACCTAACCTTTCCGGCTTTAGAGAGCGAACCGTGAGTTGGCATTTGACTACACCATTTTTAAG
>Ga0315309_1000193_pt1 | contig 36987 bp, 38 predicted proteins | sample TDP4_MG_FD_203080 | JGI IMG/M metagenome (GOLD analysis project Ga0315309, IMG submission 203080) | Freshwater sediment microbial communities from Lake Towuti, South Sulawesi, Indonesia - TDP4 | ecosystem: Environmental > Aquatic > Freshwater > Lake > Sediment | place: Indonesia: South Sulawesi...
TGCTTCCTTTAGCTGTTTTCTAGTTCTCGTGGCTTTTAAGTAAGCTCGTTATGACTACTGAGTAGGTACCTCAGTTTCGTCAGACAGACTGTACGAAAATCCTGTACCAAGAATAGAGCGGAAGTGTTCCGATCCATGGGTTTGAAGGTTGAAAAGAACACCCTTGCAGACGTTGTGGACAAGTTGTCGAAATTTGCGAAGGGCAACGTGAAAGACGATGGCGTGATGATCCCGACGGTCTTCTACTCAGTTAATGGCAAGGAAATTGCGGTGCTGTGCTATTCCCCGGAAGACATGCACCGAGTTATTACGCTCATGAGAAAAAGTCCAGTCGACTGGTTCGCCGTGGCAACCACTGGATGGATGTCTGACATGAAAAAAATCGATCCAAATGAAGCGCCAGACAGGAAAAGAATGCTACTTATACAAGCTCGGATGGGAAAAAAGACTTATACGAGAGCCTATGAGGTGATCAAGAACCGCAACCGCTTCAAACTCAAGGCAACCGATATTCCTCCAGAAGAGAAAGCTAAAGGATACATCGCCGTCTAGGATCGGAAGCTTCATTTGAAGGCCATTTAGACTTAGAATTCTTTCATAAGCTTCCACTCTTTGCCGGGAACGTATTCCTTATTGTGCGGCACCCTTTTAGGGACACGAATCAAGATTTGCATTAACCAGGGCTCTTATGTAGTCTTCGATATTGCTCTTGAAGCCGCTGAATCTTATTATTGTGACATCGCTTGGAAGATATTTCATTGCCCTTTTGTATAGGCCATCTAGAACGACAACGAACACCTTGTAGTCTGCTTCGATGTAATATCCTGTTTTCCTTCTGTAGTATTTCCAGTAATCTTTGAAGGACAATCCTGCCGTTTCAAGTATTACATGGTTCGGCAACGTGAAATCAGGGAAGGTTCTGTGCTTTCCGAGTTTCAGGGGTCGGTGGAATTCGAATTTCACCTTGTACTTTTCTAGGAGTGTCTTGACCTGATGTTCAAACTGGCTATCTGCTCCTTGTTTCCTTGCCTCTTTCGAGCCAAAGCATCCTGGGATTCTCCTTTTGCTACTTGCAGTTGCTTTCATTAGTCTTCTGTACTTCTTTCTACCGATTAGGCTGGCAAGTCTGCGACGCAAAGTCCTATAGCCAATTCCGTACTCTGTAGCGAGTTTCAGTAGCAGTTCTCCGGTCTGGACTCTTTTCGCTATTCGTCTAAGAACCGTCAGCGGAACTGGTTTGCATAGGTGTGTCTTCGTGAGTTCTCTGTATCTGTCTCGACCCATAGTCTGTGATAGTCGTCGGCGTAGAGTATTTGTACTGACATCCTGCTCCCTGGCGATTTGGTTCACTGACTCCCCGTTCTCAAGTTTCTTTTGCGCATTTGAGATTAATGTTGAGCTTATTCTGGGCCATGTTCTTTTGTGCACAATCGCGTCGTACTTCTTCCTTCCGATTACTTGAGGTAGTCTTCGACAAAGCGTAGATTCACCTATACCATGTTTCTTCGCGAGTCGTTTTACTGTAGCCCCTTCCTTTAGTTCGTTTCCGATTTTCCGAAGTGTTGTTATTGATATACGTCTTCTTTGGTGGTCGTCCATGATCTTCTTGTAGTTTCTCATGCCCATGATTCTTGGAAGTCTGCGGCGTAGAGTCGTGAAACCCACGTTGTATTTGTTAGCAAGGTCTTTTAGTTTGTGTCCGTGTTCCGTCTCCCTGATTACTTTGTTCAGTAATTTGATAGGTATCGGTTTTCCTCGTCTTTCCCTTCTGTCCATGATCTTCCTGTACTTCTTTGGGTCATAGTGAAGTAGAGAATCTCTTGCAGTCGCGTATCTCACATTGTGTTCTTGTGCAATTCTGTATACCGATGCTCCGTTCTCAAATTCTGTCCATGCCATCGACAAGTCCATTTCCATATTCTTCTTCCCTCTTTGTTGACCTCTCTCCTGACACACCCTTCTCGGAAATCCCGTACAACCATGTGTTTGTGTTTTCACATTGACTTGTGCGGGTGGAGGGTATTTCTTCTCCTTGCCTGAGGGAAGAAGACTAATTTGCTAGCGTTTGCGCCGGGCGCTGAAGTGGTCATTAAATAGTCTGTCGTAGGACGGTTTCTGTGAGGGTGACAGGGAGTGTGTTGCCCTCCGCATACTCATCTGTTGGTGGTGGGAGAGAGTGTGTCAAACCTATGGCTTCATTCATTCTTCTATCACCCTCTTTCCACTTCATACCATGTCTCGTCCGTCTTCTTTACCGAAATCAAATGTCTGTTCTTTCGTCAAGTGTCATGCTACTCGCATAAGAAAGTCTTATTGGCTCACGTCCCGCTAGCTCTGCTCATTTGGTATGCGATTGCTTCCTGCTCCTTCAACACGTTTTTCGGGCCTGCCTTCCGGCTGCCCTGTGACTCTTCCATGCATCTCCCTTTTCTTCTGGTTCAGCCTTCCGGCTTACTTCTCGCTTTTCAGCCTGTGTCGGCTTACTTGCTCTCTCCCTGCCCTCTCGCCACATCCTAACAAGCTGATACTTCATTTCCCCACTGTCAATTCTCTGACTCTTATTTTGAATGTTGCAGGTTAGATGTTGGTGGGAGGGGAGAGGGTACGGGTCGAGTTGTAAAAAGAAAAAAGGGGGAAGTTCAGAGTTGGCGCCGTGTTATGTGAGGAGATATTTGTGCTAGGGTTCGGTGTTGTTGATGGTTGAATCGCTTGCTTTGACAGGATTCGCGATGCTTACTGCATGTTTTCCCCAAAGGTGTCAAGGAACCGATTCCCAATTATTCAATCTTCTGTGCCTGTCTCACCTTCGATATTTCACCCAGCAAGTTCCGCCAAGTTGTATCCGGATCTGTTGTGGGTGATTTGGTCGAAGGCTCATTCCATCTCCTTCATCTCGTCCTCATTGTCTCCGCTTGACTGCCATAAGGAGTGGCTCGATAAGTCTCCAGATTGCTGCGCCGTAAGCAGTGAGCTGTAGTGTAGTCCCGTGATTCTCAAGGACTAATGGCGGGATCTTCCAGTATGTTCGGTTAGCTAGACTTCTGACTGCATCTAGGTACTTCCACTTCTTTCCTTGGAAGACCTTCCGAACAGCATCTGACGTGCTAATGTTTGATTGTGGGGATGCCGCAATTGTCATGAATAGTTTGAACTTGTCAGATGATAGTCCCCTTTTGAGAAGCCTGCTTAGATCCTCCTCCTTGACGTTCAAGTTGCCTGTATCATCGCCTCGTTGGCCAGATTTGTCTGACGAGCAATCGCCTGATGGGCTACTACTATGTTTCTCAGTATCTCGATCAGTGTTATGACCTATCTTGGCGGCGGGTAGCGGTGTCGAAGCTAAAGGCTGTGATTTGGACGATTGTTGAGACTGGTGCGACGGTGGTGTTGGTCGCGTCTTTGGCGTCTCCTGTAGCTGGGTCATTGCAGTCGGAACTAACTCAAGAGGCCTCAGAGGTCTAGGCTTGGGTGTAACAACCTTGCATACTCCGCCCTCGATCGTTGCCACGAAAGCCTCGAACTTCTGAAGGTTCTTAATCGTGTTTTCTCCTACCTCGTTGATTCCAAGCAACTCTCTGATCCTCTTTGTGTCGCTTGGAATCCGGAAGATGACTTTTGTCCCCGCGTTTGAGAGGGTGAAGCTGCTAATGGTTGGTCGTTGTGCGGCGAGAATGAATCCTTCTCCGTATCCGCGGGATATCAGGAACATTTCCTCGGTGGGGGTGATGTCTCCAGTCGTTTTTCGGTGCAGAACCTCTGGAACAAGCAGATTTGCCTCTTCCACGACAGTGATGTGACGTATGTCGTGTGCTTGGGTCAAGCCCTTTCTAATCGCTTCCTCCAACACCTTCTCAATGATGATGTTGAGAAGCAGACGGAGGTCCTCAGTAGTTCCTTGAGGAATGCATTCGGATAGATCGATGATCACCCTGCTATGCGAAATCAGTGTTGGCGTGAGGGTTCCTTCTCCGCTGTTTAGGACGTCCTCTAGGTAACCTCTGCGGAACCTTTCTATTCGGTTTATGAGTGCTTCGCTGCTCCTGACTATGTCGCTTCTGCCTCTGCTTCTTCCCTCCTGCTCAGCGTAGTCTTCAATTTCACTGATGAGGAGATCGAGAAATCCTCCGCCACCTTGGTAGGCGGAGTAGGCACCGTGCAGAGACTTGAGGAGTGTTTTTTCCATTAGGGGGCTTAGCTCTGAGCTCTCCTTGAAGGTTGATGCGAGGCTCTCCTTCAAGAGTGTGAAGATTCGTGTGATGACGCCATTCTCAGTTTCATCCCTTCTGTCTCTCCCTTTCACATCGAGGAGGTCTACGCGTAGAGGCATGAACGTGACGCTATAACCCGCACCGAAGTCGCCCTTGATCTTTCGGTTCGTGTAGACCTCGGTTTTCTTTAGACCAGGTTTGAGCACAACTATGCCGTTAATGTGTTGCAGGCGTTGCAGGTACTCGCCCTTCAAGTCGAAGACGAGCCACGGAAGTGTCGGGTGAAGACTCCAGATCTGTGTCAGGAGACTTTCGATCAGTGTCGACTTCCCGAAGCCCGTCTCTCCGAGGACGACCATGTGCATAGACAAATCTCGTAGAGGCACAAAAACGTCTTTGAGAGAACCATGTTGGGATCCGCCAATAATGAGCAGAGCATCCTCGTCCTCCTCAACGATTCCTCGCCTGCTGTCATTGTCTCCAATGCGGCGCCGGAGGCGATTAACATCTTGGACCTTGTAACTCATAGATCCTCAGCTATGACTCAGTTCGGATACGTTCAGGCGAGTATCAGGATTGCATCACATATAAGGCTAAGAAACAGCCATCGAAACTTGAGCAGCGCAAGGCTGAACACGCTGTGAGGTGGCTCTTTATTCAAGATTAGAAGGACAAAAATGCCTGTTTACAGACCTACATCCTTCTTTTGTGACTGCACATACGCTTGGTCATTTCTCAGGTACACTGGAGTCGACGGTGTTTCTATTGCCGAAGCTATTGGTCGAAACATCGGCTTCGTCTTGGTGAAGAGTGAACCTGACAGTGGAGCGTGGACTTTTCTCGGCTGTCTATTCATTCACTAGGAGGTCAGTTTAAACTGTCAAGCCATATAGTAATAGCAGGAACTTACAAGGGAATAGAGGCGAGCAAGTTGCTGAAAAGAACAGAGACTACACTATGCTTGGTCATGTCGCTAGATGGAAAGATAACTACTGGATCAACTGACAATATGGATTCTGATCGAGATTGGAAGAGAATCGTGGGTGTCAAAGAGGGATTTGCACAGTACTACAGAGTCGAGCAATCACTTGGTCCGAACTATCTAGACTCTGGTCGTGTGTTGGAGAAGGTCGGAATCAACGACAGAAGTTCAATGCCAGACAAGGAACCACTCCAATTCGTAGTTGTGGATAGAAAACCGCATCTCAATAGAAATGGGATAGCATACCTTTGTCACTGGCTCAGAAGGGTGTTCATCGTTACGAACAACCCAAGGCATCCTGCAACTGAACTCAAGCAGGAGTACGGCAATATCGAAGTATTGCTTTATGCAACCGAAATCGACTTCAAAGACCTACTACAAAGACTGAGAAATGACTATGCCATGGAGAAGATAACCATCGAAACAGGCGGAACTCTGAATTCCATTCTCTTCAGAAGTGGCCTAGTCGACCATGTAAAAATCGTAGTAGCTCCCCTCGTGGTTGGAGGCAAGGACACATCTTCGCTGGTTGATGGCATCTCCCTCACAGAGCAGTCGCAACTGCACCAACTGAAACCATTGAAGCTGAGAGAATGCAGACGACTAAACGACTCATACCTTCTGCTAGAATATGATGTTATAAATGACACAATTGTTGATTGATAACGCGTGACACTTCACGTCGATCCACAGTCATCACATACCTCACTCTCATGATGATCGATTCTTCACCCGGATATTCAACAATCGCACGGTTATGCTCACCGCAGGTATGTGGAATTCCGAGCTACCGAATCCCTCAGCAATAATCTGGTGGAAGTTGCTCTTGCGAATGGTATTGATGCCACTGTATACCACGTCGAAGGAAGTCTGGAAACAGTCATTCCCTTAATGATTCTCTATTTCTGGAGTTGGAACCGTTGTCTGCTAGGTTCGTTGGTCTTATCCTGATGGTTTTGCTGCTGGTATTCGTGCTTTTCGTTGGGCTATTGATGCTGTGATGCAGGGTGTTAAGATTAGTGATTATGCTGAGGAGTATGAGGAGCTTGCGCTAACACGTGACTAACTTGCTTGCACCTCGCAACAACTGTCTTTCCTTTGTGCAAAAGGCAGCCTAAGCCCCTGGCAATAGTCTAGTGGTTCTCAATGCCGAAATAGAAACCACAAAGGCAAGTCATAGATATCATTGAACATGAGTAATAGGCCAAACGCCGCAAACGAAATGCAGAGAATCAGGAAGAAGTTGTATGTGCTGTTCCTCTCTCCTTCATAGTAATGCAGATAGTAGACTCCGTATATGGAGACGGCGAAAACGATAAGACCTACGAGACCGTGGTGAAGGGCGAAACTTCCCTCGATGCCGCTACCAACAACTAAGCCAGCTATGAAGTTTATGACAAAGTAAGCGACGTAAACTACGATCGCGACAACAAGAGCCAATAGAAACAAAGCGACAAACGCAATAACAGGATGCTTCTTCAAGTACTCCCAGATACCAGTCACTACTCAACCCACCCTCCAATACACTCCTCGCACCATCTTCAATGAACGATCAACTCTTAAGTCTTTCCTACCTTGGATCTCAGTAACCTCAACCTATCGTCGACCAGGACTAGCGACAATCTCTGTGGAGATATCGTCTCATTTTGATGGATGAAAGACACGATAATCAGATGTCGTGAATTTGGTCGCTTCAACAAAGCTGCCATCCACCAGCCGCACTCAGCAAGATCGTGCCATTGAGCCTATACTTCCAGTCACTAACGACCCTGAACGCGTCAGAGAATCGATATGCTTATGCAGAAAAGTTTAATTGCATAGACATCTCACCTAGCAGTGCGGCTTCATCTTCCCTTGCCGGAGGGGATTACTTTGGAGGGGAATTCTGGCCAGAACAGCAGATCTGAGAAGGCTAGGACCAGATCTGATAAGACTAAAGAGGGACACAAGGGCTGGTACGTGATTGCAGATACACACTTGGGGCTCGCGCCGAACCGCGAGGACGTACAACTATCCCGAGAAACATGTGACCCAAAACCACTTGGGCAGTTTATGGATTGGCTTACAACTTTGAAGAAACCGTACCGCATTAGAGCGTACGATCCCGAGGGACATAATGAAGACCGACGACTTGAGCCTCCGGGAAAACTGATCATGCTTGGGGACATGTACGACCTCTGGGACAGCACTGATTGGGAAGCCGAATTCTGCGGTCGTGAATTCTTCAGGTCAGTCGACAGGCTCGACTGTGACAAGATCTATATTATCGGCAACCATGACATTGGAATGGAACCGTTGACCGGAACGTACGCATCAGGCAAAGGAGAAATGAGGATCCTTGATAAGCCCTACTCCATAAAGTCGCCAAATCAGAAACACAGCGGCGCAGGTAGCAGAGACAAAAGAAAACAGGCGAAGCAGAGAGGAAGCGACAGTTCGAAATATCTGTTCATGCACGGCCAAGAGTTTGAGACAAGCTATAAGCTGCCACTTTGGAAGCATGTAGACGTACTTCGCATAGGGGCACAAGCACTTGGAGACTATTGGAATCCCCTCATTTTTTTCACCGTTCTCGGGCTTCTGCTATACCTCGGTTTCGACATCGGAGCATGGCTCTCGATCTTTCTTCTTACATTGCTCTATGATTCCTATTCACAAAAGTGGGTCGTTTATTCTTGGCTCCTATTGCTCCCCTTGTTCGTGTGGACGCGGATCGATGTTGCTCATCCGCCGGGTACTCCTGAATTGCTATTGATTGCTGGCCTACTGTTTGCTATTGGACTTGTAGTTTTGCACTTTGCAGATCGAGGAGGTAGACCGACGTATCTTTTGCCAAGGGGACTTCGGAACTCTCCCGCTGTGAAGATGTTTTTCTATGTTTCTGTTTATCTTCTTTCCGCTATCGTCTTGCCGGTATGTTTGTTCTGGAGTCCCGCTCTAAACGCCTCTATTACTCTCTACTTGTATCCTATCAGTGGTCTGGTCATCTTCTGTATGTTCTTGGGAGCAGTCTGGGAGCATTTCTTCAAGAGAAGAAAAATCATCAGCTATATACCGCGGCTCTTGGTCGGGCTCATAGTCGCTGTTGAAGTTGCCGCGCTGGTTGTCACGCTCTTGCCCAAACAAGCGCTCGAGCAGTTCTCTTTGTCAACTGGAGGATTCCTCCTATCGGTTCAACAAGTATTCTTGTGGGTGCAGCAATTTCTGGGTAACTATATTCTGCGGGACTTACCACTAACTCCTTTGTGGAGTACACTATTGTTCATCATCTGGCTTGTCTTGGTGCTTCCCCGAATCGTCTATGTATGCGGGATTCATCTCATCAGGACTTTCGGCAGTATAAGATACAACTACTCTACGCCCATAGACAGCATTAGCGGCTGGTTATATCCATACCGAGGAAAATGGGGAGCCATGAAAAAACGGATTAGAAACCTTTTTCGGCAGAAGACGCAAATCGAAGACCGATTTTTCGCTGGCGAGGGAGGGGCACTGCAAGAAGAGGATCTCGGGAGACTGACCTTAGTCTACGGACACACTCACATAATTGATGAGTGGTACGGAAACATAAAGGAAAAAGAGGAGTCCTCTGGACCGAATCATTGTTTGAATGTGCCTTCTTGGGTGAAAGATGAGACAAGGGGAGAAGAGTTTAAACACGAAGTTCGAAATGCAATTCTCTACATCGATCCGAATTCCCCCGAGGATCCCACCATGTTTGTTGGATGGGACTCCATAAAGAGCAGACCTTTTCATATCCCATTTCTCGTGCTCGACAAGACAAGGTTGATCAAGAGTGAAAAAGAGAAAAAGGCTAAGAAAAAATCGAAGATCGAACGAAAGGATAGATACATTGACATAGACACCGGCGTCCTGCTACTCGAGCGCAATTGGCCTCTAAAGATGATGCTTGAATGGATAGGTTGGTTCAATTGCGCTGTTGAAGGCAAGGACATCGAGAAAGAAGTTATGGGCTTAATAGAACGGAGAGGGCCTATCAAGAAAACAAAAACCCCTCAACCTGAGGAAATTGTTGAGACCAAATGCTGCAAGAAACTGCTTCACTACGAAGATATTTCGGAAAAACTGCAGAAGCGTAGTAAGAAGGTTCGCGAGACAAATAAACACAAGAGTGTTGCATCTGCGAAAAGGACGAAACCTATCAAATGCCCAATCTGTTCGGAAAAGTGGAGATACATAAATCGCCAACATATCTGGTTGAAGGAGGCCAAGAAGTGGCAGAAGATCTACAATAGACCAGAAGAATCCAAGAAGAAACCTTGAGATAGACTCTCTCGAAAGCATTCCTCTCTGCATGGTTAAATATGTTAAACTGGTCATCATTCCCTTTCAGCAAAACTTATTAGTTGGAGAATCTCCGAAAGTAAAGGTAGTATGAACTGTGGAGGGAAGCTGGCTCCACGACGAGCTAGCAGGAGGGTCGATGCTCTCAAGATGGCTGATAGATGGCAACACAGGTTGATCGGCTTCATATGTTACATCATCCTCATAGTGAGCCTCATCGTCATGTCAATCCTCAAAGTTCAAGGCATCTACGGATTCCCAGTTACGGTGGGGGTTGCCGATGTTCCTTGGCTGGTGATGGGATTTGGGTTGTGCATGTTTGGCGCCGAGATCCCTGACTACGACCAATACCCAAATTCAACGTTCCTCTCTCTCGGAAAACGCCCGCACTTTCTGGTGCATCGAAGCGGATTGACGCATTCGCCCATCTTTCCGTTTCTGTTATTCGTTCTTGTCGGGGTTCTCGCGGTTGCTGGGGGCGTCGTCGTAGCGTCGATCCTCTTGACATCGTTCCTAGTAGGACACGCAAGCCACCTTTTCTTGGATATAATTCCAAGTTCGGATGCAACGAAGCCTAGAGACGACTACGAGAAGAATGGCTACTGTCTGCATTTCTTCCCAAAGAAACCTCATCATAAGAAAGAGGATCCTCATAGAGGAGGGGGTCCTTATCGAAAAGGGACCGTGCTGTGCCTCTTTCTGTTTGGCTTGTCCGACATCGTTTTTGTGATTTGGGCCCTAAAAATAATACCTTGGCTTCCGTTCGGATGGCCATAGAAACCGCCAAGCCTCAATCAAGAATACAGCTCTACATGTTGAGCACATCTCCAGATCAGGATTCCTATCCACATTACACAGGTCGAGGCTCGCAAGGTGTTAAGGTTAGTGATTATGCTGAGGAGCACGAAGAACTCAAGACTGCTTTGACTAAGTGGGGCACTGGTGAGACAGTCTTCCAGATGTAGGGAACAGCTGAAAATCCCCTTCTCTTTTTCTCTTAGAAGAATCTAATCTTTTGCTATCTTGTCTTGTGCCTTTTCCAGATCCTTCTTGACTTTCACAATCTTCTTTCTTAGATCTCTAATCTCTTCGCTGGCGACTTTCCAAGTCAGTCCTAGATCGACGCCAAAGTATCCATGGATCAGAATGTCTCTCATGCCGGATATCCTTTTCCAAGGTATGCTTGGATAGTTCTTCTTCACGTCTTCTGGTACGTTCTTTGTAGCCTCTCCTATGATCTCGATTCTTCTGATGACGGCGTCTTGTGTCTTCTTTGAATTAACGAACTCCTCCTTTGTTATTCCCTTGGTGTACTCCTCTATTGTTTCTATGCTCTCGAGGATGTGTTCTATGAATACTAGTGGATCCTTCTTCATAGGATCACCTTTTGCTCACTCAGAATTCGATCTCTGAGCAAGGGGTGCAATGAGCTGTAGGTCAGGACATCCACTTTTCTCCCTAGTGCTTCCTCAAGTTCGATCTTGAGCCCCGCGAGATCGAGCAGACTTCTATCTCCTTTGAACTCAATCAGGACATCTATGTCACTATTCTCTCTCTCTTCTCCCCTAGCGTACGAACCGAAGATGGCAGCTCTCGCGACGTGGTACTTTCTTAGCACGGGGGCAACTCTTTTCTCTATCTCAACCAGCTCCATCCTGGTACCCAGCCTACGCCTTGCAATAAAAGTCATTCGAACAAGAACTGGTGTCTCTTGTCATTAAGTAGGCTAGTCATCCACTTAAGAACTCTCTCCTTCTAGAGTTAGAACCGTTGTCTCCTAGGCTTGTTGGTCTCGTCCTGCTGGTCCTGCTGTTGGTGCTCGTGCGTTTCGTCAGGCTATTGATGCTGTGATGGCGGGTGTTAAGGTTGGTGATTATGCTGAGGAGCATGAGGAGCTTAAGACTGCTTTGACTAGGTGGGGCACAGGCAAGACTGGGTTCCAGATGTGAGGGAACAGAAAGAATAGGCAGATCCATCTTCTTTTCTTATTCAGGGTGCGCTGATATTTCTCCGTCCTAGTTGCTCTCAGGTAAGTTCCGGTTGTTTTGTTAATGACGTTTCCCGTAACAACTAGCGTGGATAATGCATTGTCGAATTCCTCACTTCCACTTTGCAGCTCCGCTCTCCGATAAAGAGATAAAGGAGTCTGCCGCAAGCGTTCTTCCTGATCTAATCCGAAATGACTTTGGCCATTCAGTCAGATCACAAGCGCTATTGAGATCAAGTTGCGAACGGAATAATCCTGACTCGATGCCAAGAAAGGCGTGGATAGTTTGAGTGTTTCGGCTTACTTTGGGGTTATGTTGATAGGATCGCTGCACGGGCTGGAACCCGGGCACGGCTGGCCTGTGGCCTTCCTGTATTCCGTCAAAAGAGAGAGACCGATGGTCATCGGTCTAGTGACGTCGGGTATTCTTGCTTTCTTCCATTTCTCATCTTCGATTGCAGCGGCTGCAGCATATGTGCTCCTGTCCACCCTATTCTATTTCCCGACTACTATTCTAAAGTATGTTGGCGCTGGAATTCTGGTCGTGCTTGCCATTAGTTTCTGGCGGGAGAAGGTTGAAGATGAGTTTGAGGCTCAGCACGGGCATCTTCACGGTAATCCAGAGGAGATTGAGCATGAGCACGAGCATGAACATCCCGGTGGAGAGAGGCATATCCATGTTCATAGGCATTCGAAGAGTGTGAAGCTGAGTCTCACTGGCATCGCCCTGTATGCCTTCATGCTGGGGTTCGCCCATGAGGAGGAATTCGCATTGCTTGCACTGGCTGTAGGAGGTGTTAATCCTTGGCTATTGATGATTGTCTATGGTTTTGCCGTTTCCGTTTCACTAATAGGCGTAACACTCGTTTGCATCAAAGCATTCCAGTACTTCTTGCCTAGGATCCAGAAATATGCGAAGTATGTACCTAAAATCAGCGCGATTACTCTTCTCATCCTTGCAGCGGCATTCGTTCTGAATATAGCCTAGAGCAAATTAGATCGTGCTAGACATTGTGAAACCCAAGAATAAGGTGCTAGGCCCGATGCAAACCTAAAATACCAAAAGAACCAAATACCAAACCGCTCAACAAGGAGCGAACAGAAAAGAGGACGAGAGGTTACAACAATTGAGAAAAGGAATAGCCTACGCACTGACAGCACTAGCGATTCTCTTGGTCATGTCAGCAAGCACCGCGCCAACACTCGCAGCAGACTACACCAAGCCAGGAGCAGTTGTAGGGACAAACGCTCTCTACGACTACAGCCTAAGCCCATCCAACGTCACCATCAACGCGATCAGAATCCGAGTCACAGCCGTAAGCGGCTCAGTACTCACACTGAACAAGACCGAGTACAACCCAGGAGGCTCCGTCAACAACACTCACACGGGCAGCTTCAATGTCAGCACCTATCAATATGGCGTATGGCGCTTCGTTGCAGCGAATATCTCATCAGGTGAGGCGCCCTATCCTGGCGAAATAGCTTGGAGGTTCAACCAGACAGTCTCCAACTACCACATAGCTGGTCGCTACTGGACGGCCAACTACATCAACCAGACAGTCAGCGGTGTCAATCTGGTCGCCTACATCGACAAACCGACTGGTATCCTCCTTTATTGGAGGTATCGAAGCTGGAACGGACTGATGGAGAATTACACACTGACCTCATACACCGTCGAGTCTGGAGGCTTTCCGCTGGAACTCGGATTATTCGCTGGGGGAGCAGCTGCACTCATAGTGATCATAGCGGTCGTGATATACTTGAGGCGCAGATAGCGCGGACCATGAGAACTGCTTTGACCAAGCGGGGTACTGGCAAAACAGGTTTCCAAATGTGAGTGAACTGAAGGGAAATCAGCAAATTCCCTTCTTCTTTTCTTAGTCATTATTCGCTTTCGTTTTTTTCAAGCTGTGGATCCATAAGTTGCCACAACCTTCCCACTCAAGATAAGGAGAGACAGTACGATATGGGGAGCTTTCTCAAGGTTACTCGAACTAGGGAGGATCCCGACTATTGAATAGGAAGAAGTTCAGTGCGGAAGAGGAAAAAGATGGAAGTGTGTCCCGTTCCTAGTTCTTAGGTCATCGATCTGTTCTGGGTGGCTTCTTTCTCGATTGCAGGTTCCTCTGGGTTGAATTACTCTGGCAAAGTGTTTCCTTGTACCCGCATTCTAGTGATGCAAAAGATATTTATTCCACAAAGTGGCTAAAGTAGTATAAGTGATCGGAATTGAGCAAGTCCCTTAGAGTTGATGATGAGACGTACAGAAGGCTCTGCGAAATCGCGGGTAAACTTCAGGCAAAGCTCAAGCGGCCAGTCTCGGTTGACGAGGCAATTAGAAGTGTAATCCAGATGCCCCAGGGGAAGCAGAAGAGGATCACTGATCTTGCTGGAACATGGAAGTTGACCGACGAGGAACTGAGTGAAATCATGGAGGGCCTGCAGAAAGGGTGGAGAAGATGGAATTTCTCAAAGTATGCATAGACACGGATGTCCTTATCGACAACCTAAGAAACAAAGAGAAGGTTGTCAACTTCATAGCTGACTTTGAGAACAAAGGCGTGATGCTTTCAACGACAGCGGTCAACGCTTTCGAACTCTACTATGGAGTGTACAAGTCTGGGAAGCCAACTGAGGGTATGTCAGCGGTGACGAGGCTCCTTGACAGGCTTGTCGTCATGGATTTTGATGTGAAAGCGGCTGAGGCGGCAGGGAGGATACTTAATGATCTTGAATTGGATGGAAAACTGGTCGGCTTCAGAGACATTTTCATCGGCGCGATGGCACTTGTGAACGACTGCGTCATGCTCACTAGAAACGTGGATCATTTCGGAAAAATACCTGACTTGAAGACGGTTGCCGCGCCCTAGGAAAGCAATGGCTGAACTCTGAAAGATAAGGCGATGGTACTCATCCGTTTCGTCAGGCTATTGATGCTGTGATGCAGGGCATCAAGGTTAGTGATTATGCTGAGGAGCATGAGGAGCTTAAGACTGCTTTGACGAAGTGGGGCACTGGGAAGACAGGCTTCCAGATGTAACAGGGTTGAAACGAAAAAAAAGGATCTATCAACACCTTTTTTTCTGTTTTTTGGCGTTGTGCACTCTTCAGAAGGTTAGCGCAAGCGTTTTTGTTTCAGGCTTCAGCAGTACCTGCTTCAATTGGTTAAGGATTTCTCTGCCGATGAGAACCTCGCTGTAAATGAGTTCTGGCTCCTTTGGTATGTAGATTTTCTCGTCCCCTAACTTCACGTATTCTCCGTGGTGGTAGAAGGAGACCTCGCCAGTGTATACCTCGAATTCTGCCCTACCATGATATAGTGGGCTTTCAAATTCAACGGTAGATATTGGTTTACTCCCTCTGAACATTCTTATGATTTCCATGTTGGGGTATACTCCTCCATCAAAACCAGTGTCAACGACTGCTGGTCCCCGAGCCCTGTATTTCCCAGTTCTAATCGCTAAGTTGACTATGGGTATGTCGGGGATCTTGGTACCTTGGGTCGTGTGACCGTCTTCCTGAAAAGCATACGTGAGTTTCACTAAGGGGGTACCTCCTCGACAACCCACTGTCCAATGCTTCTACCGGGATATCTCGGAGACCTAGCTCTCAAATATCCGGTTGATTTCAGTTTCCAGAAAACCGTTGGATATTCGTGCGCGCCTTTTTCTTCTGAGGCTCCTATACTCTCCTCCAAGACCTTGGCTATGAACTCGCTTCTACTCGTCCTCGTACCGACCGTAGCCTCATCTATCTTCTTCAAGAGATCTTCGGGTAAACTCACACTTACTTTCTTGGATGCCACCTTTTCCTACCGAGTAGTACTATATACTACCACATATTTTAGTCTTTGTCCTTGGCATGCGTGATTGGCGAACTCTCGGATCGACACATCCTCAGACTTCGTGTTAGTGCGGTGATACGAGAAGCGAAGACCAGCGAGCATGCTCAGGATCATGAGGAGCTTAAGACTGCCTTGATCAATTGGGGTAATATTGACCGTGCATGGCGAAGATCCCCGAATATGCATTTCACTTACTGCTGGCCGTTCTACTCCCGTGATGTCGCTCACTTTCTTGCTGGACAGATACGTCGTTTTCTGACCCCATATTCAGCCCACGAACCTCCCACTATCAAACATAAAGTGGCTTCTAGTGAGAAAAACAGTTAGATGGTTCCAAGACTCCTACGCAGGCTTGCTTAAGCCTTGCTCCAGTGGTTCGAGGGCAGATTATTTAGCCACGTTGAGTTTCTCCTATTGGGCAAACATCGATGCACCTCGAACATTCTATGTAACTATTTGGGGTGGGTCTTTCAATCAACCTTCTCTCTAGTTTTCTCACATCAGACGAAACATCTTCAGCGTCTGGCCTTTCAGCTGCATACGTCATGCAGCGATTTATGGTCAGCTTGTGGGGCGTAAGTGCCTTCGTCGGACAGGCGACAAGGCATCTTCTGCAGTCTCTGCATAAGTCCTCTTTGTATGGTTCGTCAGTCTCAAGTTCCGCTGTCGTAATGACCGAGACTAGTCTTACCCTTGGTCCGTACCTTGGAGTAATCAACAGTGTGTTCTTTCCTTGGCAGCCAAGGCCACACCTGACAGCAGAGGTCTTGAGAGGGATAGAGAACGACACGAGCGAGTCAAACCCTCTTTTTGAGAGATAGTCTACGATAAGCCAAGCTTTGCCTCTCATAACCTCGTAGTACAATTGGTAACTTTCAGACGGCTCCACTGGCTTAGACGTCTTCCTGCCTTTCAAATACGACGAATCTACCGTCAGATTGAAAGCTCTGTCCCAAGCATAGAGACCCAATATTATTACTGACTTTGCCTTTGGTAATTCCTCTTCAGGTGTGCGTAAAAAGGAAACTGTACTTATCCACCCGTGAGGAAGGCCGTGAAGCATATCAGGATTGGAAATACCCGTGGACACGAAATTGACTTGGGTCGCTTTTTTCTTTATATCCTGCAATAGACTCATTTGTCAATCACTTCTTATTTTCTCTAGATTAGCTCTTGCGACTTCTCGGGAAACAGTTCGAAAGTCTCTCCAAAGGTTTTCAAGCTTTTCGCACGGAAACCTGTCACAGTTGGCGCAGTTCTTGATGCTTCTCTCAAGACCACATTTTCTTACATCACAAACCAAGCAGAACTTGTAGAGCGCCTTTCCAGCAAGGCAACCATCACAATCGATCTCCGATATTTTGAGGCGTTCCTTCTCTGTTGACCAAAGTTCGGCAGCCTTTTCCCTCATGCTATCATTGTTCTCCTGTTTCGCAATGAACGCGAAGCAGTCATTACAAACAAGTCCACACATTGCGATCATCTTATCCGTCTTTACTCCTTCTGTGCTTTTTGGTGGTGAGAGGGGGTGATTCAAGAAATGCACCCTTTTTCTTTCTTGCGAGGCACTTGTCATGACAACCCCACCTTCAGTAGCTGGAACTCCGAAGATCACTCCACCTAACAACGACTGGGAAATTAACGCTCCCACTAGCTTTCACAAGGGGTAGATCTTTCACATTCATGACTTTTCTCCTTATTTTTGACATTATTCCAACATTCCTCCTGGGCAATCCAGCTTGCCTAGCTTGTTGCACCAAGGGTGCATGTAGCCAAAAAAGAGAATAGGAATTATGCCGTCATATGACGGCAAACCGTGACCCATAAGAACAGCTTGGCACTAAAGGGAAAGAAGTGAGTCCGTCAGGTTGCCTATACTATTCTGAAAAGCTTTCTTCTCTCTGGTGGGAGTTGCCTGAACATTTGGACGTAAGGAGCCAGAGACACCACAAGCTTGATTTCAGCTTTCTTGAGGTGTTCCTGGAATGTCGTTCTGGGGATTCTTCTGCTCTTTGCTATTGTCTTCACATCCGCTGTTCTCGGCAGTTTGTAGTATCCGTAGTTGTACGCTGTCAGCAGAGCATCAGCCTGTTTCTTGGTCAGATCCGAAAACAAGGCGTCGGCAGTCAACGTCAATGAGGATGCCAGAAAACCATCAAAAGGTACCTTGCGGACCACCTCACATGCAAAACCCTTTTTTTCAAATTCGTCCAGTAACCCCTTCACTTCTTTTTGCTTGAACGCTATGACACGGTAGTATTCCCAACCTTTTTCAATCACTGCTGGCGAAACGTGAAGGAGGTTAAATGAATCAATCACTCTGGTTACAGAATTCTCTTTTTCACAGGAACATGTTTTCGTAATCAAGTGAATTTTGCCGCGATCTGATGACTCCTCAACTACGTCGGGGATCTTGTATAACTCTTTGGTTGCTGCCAAGTACTCTTCCTGCTTTTCCGTAATTACTTCAATAATGTCGTGCTCCCGGTTGCACCAAACGAACATCCTCATGGATGGAAACTTCCGGGATATATCGCAGTAGGGACAGTCATGTGTTACCTTAAAGACGATTTCAAGCAGTGTCATGAGAAAAGGTTCTCCTTACACCCATTTATTAGTTTTACCGTCACGTGACGGCAATCAGAGACAAAATTGTGTTACCGGAACCGAGCAAACTACGTGGTAGATGTCAACGACCAAAGAGAGCTATCAAGCTTCATGCGCTGGATGTCTCTTCAAACTTAGACTGGTGCAAGATTATCAAGCTCCTAAAAGTCAAGTCCAACGCGCGACGTTCCGGAGATCTCCAGTCACTTTCCAAAGCCAGACCCATATATGCTGTCCACTTCGTGAAATACGGATGCGCAAGTTTCTTAGCGAATCGGCCACCATTATCTGCGAGTATCTCCGCTAGGTGATTAACTTGGTCGCGGAGTTCAGGGATCATAGCCACAACACCCAAGCGAGAAAGTAGCTCCATTCTGAGGAACCACATAGCCCACCCTTTCGCGTCGAGTGCTGACATGTCAGGGTTGAAGTCATCCATTAATACCGCCGGGGGTGCGACAAGTTGTGCTTTCTCTCTGACAAGGATGTAGGGGATTGGTGAGAGTTCAACCAAGTGCCCAATAGACCTAACAATTGTTTCCAGATTTCTTGGTGTCCGCCACTGTGATGTGAAGGCGAGTAGTCTCAGATGGTATGTACTTGGCCAGCTGATGCCTAGTTTGAAGACCAATTTCTCCCTATACCTTTCCGTGATATCCGAAACGAGTTTCTTATTTAGAACTGACTGAAAGGCGTGGAGAGCTAAGTCAATCTGTTCTCTGACAAATGGCTCATCTTCGTGACCAGCGTAAGCGAAGACAACAGATCGAATTAGATGGGAACCACCCAAGCCCTTCTGATCCAATATCCTACCAACTCTCATCAGTTCGTGGGCAAAACTTTCATCGCTTCCACGCATTGCTTGCAACGCTTTCTTAATCACTGGATGGCTTGAGCTGACGCCTTTCTCACGGAGCAATCGGACACCGACTTCTACTCCGCCACCACCGTGAAAACCTTCTCCTAACCAGCCGTTTGGTTGTTGTGCCCTCATGATCGTCTTCACAGTCTTGTCCTCAAGAAGAATCGACTGTTGAAGGTGAATCATCTCTTCAGTTAGAGGAGACTGCCTAAGCACCTCAGATTTTACCCTGTATTTGATCGAGGGACAGGCTTCAGCCAATAAGTAATCTATGGAATCTTGAAGTGACACGGTTCTTTTCCTCACACTAATCTGACTTAGGGAAAACTGAACAGATTCACCTTATCAGGTGCTCAAATTCCAGTATCCATTTCTGAAGGGTTTACTGGTCAACATCTGCAAATCAACCATGAGTCAAGCTCGGAGATATCGGTCTCCTCTTTTATCTTTTCCTTCGAGAACTATCCAACTTGCGCTATGCAAGGGATTGGACCTGGCGAATTCGCTGAGGAACATGAGGAGCTTAAAACTGCTTTGACGAAGTGGGGTGCTGGTAGGATAGATTTCCATATGTGAGGGAACCGGGGAGAATCGGTCAGTTCCTCTTCTCCTTTTTCTTCGACGGTTTCTTAGGCAAGCGCTCACTAGAGGCTGAAGGTTTCTTCTACACGTGGTTGATCCACTTTGTTCAGGATGTGTTCATCTTCACATTCTTCGCCATACGTGTCATAACTGTAGCTTGACAGAAAAGGAGAAGGTTATTGGGGAGATTCTGTTGCCATTTGGTTTCCTTTTCACTTCTTCATGTGTGCCAACAGGGTTCACGGTCGATCAGCAAGAGCGTTAAGATGAGATACACCAGAGTGAAAAGTCTGCTCATGAATGCTTTGTTTGGCGGCTCACCATTTACCCATTTCCCAAGAAGACCGAAATAGTCTGGCAACTTTGCAGGGTGTGCGATAGTTTACGACTATGATCGCGAGATCACCGGTCGCCCTTCTAAACAATTCCGATATGGCTGTTTCACCTCTAATATTGTTCCCCACGATCTTCGCCGGTAGCGCGGTGAATATGGCTGACATTAGCTCGTTTCTCAGTTCATCGTCTTCATCGTCGACAATAACTCCTCCTTTTTCTGAAGGAGTATAGTATCGTCTTCTCGGACTATCATACCGGTCTTGCGCAGCCAAAGTCACTGCCCTCCACATTAAGTTGAACTCCTCCTGACCACCACCGGCGGTGAAATAGGCTTGTTTGGCTTTGTCAAAATTAAAGAACTCTCCTTTCAACATAATCTTGAATTGGGCTTCAGCCTCCCTATACTCCCTCATATTGAAGAGATCTATAAATCTTGCTCCTTTTGCTTCAGCTTCGGTATACGTTTTCTTATTGAACATCTTACTGAACCTTTCAGGTCCGTATCTCCAAGGATCCGTTGCAAAATCGTCTACAAAATTCCTGACCCACTCGAGCCAAAACGATTCGCCAACCTGCGTGAAATGTCTGAGGATCCTCTCTACCTTTTTTGCCAAAATCGGGTTTTTCTCGAGAGCTTGTCTTACCTCATCCTCAGACTTTTTTCTGTCTGCCATTTTGCATCCTCCCAGCTCTGATACTCGTTTCTGATAACAGGCAACCTGCAAGGTTTTGCTTTCTTTTTCGTCGAAAACATAGATTCCCCGTTTTCCAGGGACTTCATGTGTCTTCCTAGATCACTCCATCATCCTGCGAGCTTCGGTTATTTGGCTCCCAACATGTAGACGGTGACCTTACATCTCTCTGTGTGCTCGCCAGTAATTTCAAACGTAACCTTACGCATGATCATGACACCCAAGTCTGCCCTCTCTATGATTAGAGGTTCGTTTTGGATTTCAAGTTTTTCCTTGCGTTTGGGCTCCTCGACTACGAATGCCTTCACATTCTTGTCTTCGATGAGTTGAAGAAGAATTCGGACCTATGAAGTTCAAGGTCGAAATCAGCAGAAAGGTCAGAAGATTCATTGCGAGGATCGGCAAGGAAGAGGGCAGGCAGATTTTGGATTGCTTTCAAAGCTTAAGGGCCATTTTCCGTTTCTTACGAGAAGCCGAGGGGTTCCTCTGACATCTATCGGATCAGGGTTGTAGACTATAGGGTGATGTAGTGTGGTGATCTACAACATGTATAAGCAGTACAAGACTGCGCTTGTCTTGAGAGTGGATTTGAAGAAGAGAGTTAATATGGGAATTTGATGCTCAACTTGTAGCTGGCGCCCATGGTATTATGCAGGCCATTGATGTTGCTGTTGAAGAAATCAAGTTCGATGAGTATACTGGGGAGCATGAGGAGCTTAAGGCTGCTCTCACGAAGTGGGGTGCTGGTAGGACAGATTTCCATGTGTAAGGGAACCGGGGAAAATCAGTCAGTTCCTCTTCTCCTTTTTCTTCGACGGTTTCTTCCACACGTGGTTGGTCCACTTCGTTCAGGATGTGTTTGTCTTCACATTCTTCGCCGTACGTGTTATGACCATAGCCTGACAGAAAAGGAGAAGGCTTGTGGGGAGATTCTGTTGCCATTTGGTTTTCTTTTCACTTCTTCATGTGTGTGCCAACAGGGTTCACGGTCGTTTAGCAAGAGCCTTGAGATGAGATGCACCAGAGTGAAAAAACTGCTCATGAATGCTTAGTTTGGCAACTCACCATTTACCCATTTCCCAAGAAGACCGAAATGATTTAGCAATCTTCGGAGGCGAGCGATAGAGTACCCCTATAAACGCGAGATCACCCGTCGCTTTTCTAAAAAAATCTGATATTCTTGTCTCATCTCTAATATTATTCCCCACGATCTTCGCCAGCAGCGCGATGTTTATAGCCTCGATTAGGTCATCAAGCACTTCATCGTGGATAACATCTCCTCTTTCTTCATGAGTAAAGAATCGCCTTCTCTGTTTGCCATACCGGTCTTGCGCAGTCAAGCTTACTGCCCTCCACATCAAGTTGAACTCCTTGTCATTACCGACGGTAGTGATGTAGGCTTGTTTGGCTCTGTCAAACCTCGAAAACTCGTCTCTTGCCATAGTCTTGAATTTCGCTTCAGCTTCCTTGTATTCTTTCATGTTGAATAGATCTGTAAACCTTTTTCCATATTTCATAGGATCCCTTGAATAGTCGACCACAAAACCCGCGACCCAGCTAGACCAAAATGACTGACCAACATCTATGAAGTGTGCGAGGAGATTGTCTATCTGCTTGGCCCAACCAGGGTTTTTCTCGAGAGCTTGTCTTACCTCATCTTCAAACTGTTTACTGTCAGCCATGTTGCGTCCTCCCAAATCTGATACTCGTCTCCGATAACAAGTAACCTGCAACATTCTGGTTCCTTTTCCCTAGCAGTTTTATATTCCCCCTTTCCTAGCGACTTCGAGAATCTCCTTGAATCGTTCTATCGTCCTGCACGCTACAGTTATTTCGATCCTAGTCTGTAGACCGTGACTTTGCAGTTTTCTGTGCGCTTGGCGATAATTTCAAGCGGAACCTTATACTTGACCATAACACCTAAGTTTGCCCCATCTATGATTAGAGGTTCATTTTCGATTTCAAGTTTGATCTTGCGTTTCGGTTCCTCGACCACGAATGCCTTCACATTCTTCTCGTCGATGAGTTGCTTGGCCTTGTCGATGATGTCTTTCGATGGAATCCAGAACTCCTCTTCGATAACATTCAAGGAAGCCGCATTTCTTAGTTCGGTTGTCGCTCCGTGAAACATCTCCTTTGTTCTGTCTCTGTCCGTAATCTTGTGGGCAAGGATCTTCGCAAGTAGCGCACTGTAAGTGGCAATAATTGCGTTACTTAGTAGGTGAGCATCTAGGTTGGGTGTTCCCTCTCGTACCGAATCTGGCACGGCGTCGGGGTTTCGCAAAGCTGAGTAGGCTTCATCGAGTTTTTGTTGTGCCATGAACTCTGTTGCCTTCATCATCCAATCGGCATCTTTGCTGTTGACACGTGCTTCCTCAATTCTATCAGGTGCTAGAAGCTCTGCTTCTGTCAAAATGAACTGAAACTCCACGAAAGCAGGATGGGGGAATGAATCGAATGCGTATAAGCGTGGGTTCAGCATTATAGAAGCTCTAGAACAACTCGATAAGAATTCCTCGATAGGCTCAGATACATAGCGAAGTACAAGACGGGAGAAGTCTGCCAATAGTCCGCTTATCACTTTTTCGGTTTTGGGTTCTTTCTTGAAGGCTGCCTTTACTTCTTCCTCAAATTTTGTATTATGGCTCAATTTTGATACCCCTAGACGGAGAATCGAATGCCCCTTCTCCAGTTACCCCGACATCGATAGCATAATTGTCTCTGCGCTGAGATAAAGCTTTTTGAAGTATACTTAGATGTATACTACTATTTCGTTCAAGAAGCGTCAAACACGACTACAGTATAACTTAACATAATGATGATAGTGATACTTAGGAGTAGCGCGCATAACATGTGAATAATTCCCCTTTTTTCTTTATTTTCCGCCTATTGTTGTTTCTGGGGTAGGGCTGATTATATGGTTGGGGCGTCGAGACGCGATCGGCTAAAATAAGCGTTAGAAGATTGGAAAAATGTGTAACCACAGGATCAACTGGATGATCAAGACGATATCGATAGCTATTTCCACTGCGGCAGCCCTCGGATCGTGGGTGAGGTCGGGAACGATACGGTTGGCAACCTGTTCCACCGGCCAACATAGGTACTTGTGGAATGTCATCTCAGTTGATGTGCTCCACGTTTTTCGTTTCGGTGTTTTTCCCCGGAGCTTGATATAGCTTCGATACCCGAGATCGATGATATCGGGAAACATTGCGCCGATTCCAGTCGTGAGAACAAGCCACCCGTAGGATCGAAAGGCTATGATCAGCCCGATGATTGCAGGTACCATCGCGGAGTACATAAACACATGGTAGGGAAGCCAGAATCGGGCGCCCCGTTCTTTTTCTCTTGGTCTGTCAGGGGGATGATAAGTCGCCCTTCCGAATGGATCCACGATTCCATGACTGAGGATTCCTAGTCCAAATGCCGCTATCAGGAGAAGGAGCCACGGCAAGGATGCCCAATAGACCGCTATCAAACCAGCGACTATTCCTGCTATGAGGATATGGGTGAATCCTTGCATGAAGAGCAGCTCTCATTTCTGGTATATAATGATCCTTGTTTTTCGGTAAAGACGGTAGCAGCAGACGATGGATCACCTCTTGGTCCGTCCACATATCCATTCTGATTTCCCCTATGGCAACCTTCCCAGTCCTAGGTCGACGCCGAAGCACCCATGGATGAGAACGTATCCCATGCGGGCTATCCTTCTCCAAGGTATGTTACCTGTGGCGCGTAACCTTCTTGGGTAGCACGATGGACTCGTTTGCGCCAAAAGGTATAGAATCGAATAGCTGGGCTCATGATTGCTGGTGCTTCAACATATTTCCCGGCAGGCTTTCCTCTTGGGTTTCGGCGCTACAACCGCCTTGTGGAAGATGAACCACTATCAGGAGCTTTTGATGCAGTGCGATGTATTCTTTTCCACGCTATAGGCAGAGCTAAGTATAGCATTCATGGCCAAAGACCCCAGTTACCTGCGTATAACATGGCAGAGACTCCAAGAACAACAATGATCAACCCTGCCGGCCCGCTCACCTTCAATTTCAGCAGCACACTTTCGAACTTGCCTCTTCCACCGATGCCAAGTGCCAGATAGATCAACCCAACAATTACAAGAATCCATCCTATGAACACAGTTGCGCCACCTTCCTGTCTCCCCTGTACGGAAATAACCCGTTCTATATAAACATTGTATTGTTGAATGCATTGAGGAGGACCAAGAGTGGAAGAGAAAAATGAGGCTCCATTCGAATCGACTCGACGTGATTCTGTATTGGCCAAAGATCTCTATCAAGTAGGGACTGGCATGCCCACAATCTGCAGTGCTTCCTTTGCATTCAACACAGACTTCCAGTTTTCCGTTACATGCTGGGATAGCGAAGGGGTAATGATTCATGCGCACGATTGGCTCCCTAATTGCTCTGTCGAGAGCTTGTGAAGCATCACAATATAGCTCTTCTTTGAACTGGTGAATGACAACTTCAACTAACCGTTAGTCACGTCATCTTCAATGAAAGTCCACCAAAAAAGGGGAATCAGTGAAGAGAATATTCTCTTCACATACTGATCAATGTCGTCTACTTCTTGCCGAATGCCTTCCAGAAAATTCCGAACAATATTCCGAATACAAGTATCGTAACGATGAACTGAACGATTGTGAAGAGGCCTATTGTGAAGATTGCACCAATGAGAACGAAGTCCGAAACAAACAATATTATCCAGTAGACGATTCCCGCGATTATGCCGGTGGCTATCGATGATTTGGGCATGCTACCTCCAAGCAATCCGACGATCAAACCAACAATCAATCCAAGTACAATGCACCAAACGAGTTCTTCCACGAATAGAGGCACTGCAATATAAGTCCAGAGGGTTTCGATGTAGGATTGTGGCAGTCCAAGTAGCGTAGGGAGCCCAAGCCAGATAATCAGGCTCCATATTACACCGTAGATTATTCCCGTGAGAAGTCCCGCTTTTATTCCACGTCCATACTCTGCCATTTTTCTCTCCTCACTCCTTTCACGTCATAGATAGAAAAGCATATGAAGCTCTATTTAAGACCCGCGCCCGACGACTTCTCACTCCCTACCCTTTAGCACTGCGGAATCATGCACAGCGCCTTCTACATGTTAATTCGCTGAAGCTGTGCAAAGTAAGGAAGGAGAAGGAGGAAGACGTATGCGCGGATCTGCAGGTTATGGCTTGGATTCCAACTAGCAAGGCGGCTCGGACGGCCAAAGTGTCTGTGAAGACTTCATCTTCAGAAGATTCTGCAAGGCAGGTAGTGGGCTGGACGAGCATGGTGAGGAGCATTAGGAGCTTAAGACTGCGTTGAGCACCTGGGGGTCAGGTCGAGCTTGACTCGATGCAAGGAAACTAGGGTGGGAAATCAGAAGTTTTCCCCTTTCTTCCTTTTGGCATTCCACCCGTGCAATCACCCGTAACAATATAACGGTATCCCGTAGAATCTATAGTGGCTTAACTCTTCTTTGAGGTCTAATGGAGATGATGAATACGAAGAAAATAACATTTGAGGACGTAGTACGCGTCGTTGAATCGCCCTATCCAGATTTTGAACTTCGACCTGGGAAGACCGCGCTAGTTTTGATTGACATGCAGAAATTCGTCTTAGGCGAACATTTGGTTAAAGCAGCGGTCAGAGCCGGATTAGATCAGAGCGCCGTAAGAGAAGTTGTGAAAGACTATGACGAACGTGTCAAAAGAGCGGCCAAGAACGGTGGGAGAATACTTACCCTTTGCCGAAAAAAAGGCTTCGACATAATTCATGTGAAAATGGAGGGTCCCACTGACAATCCAAGGCATACTGCGAAGGTTAACAGAAATAGGGTTGATAGTTCCGCCACAGTCTGAAGACAATGAGTTAATAGATGAAGTAAAACCGTTGCCAGGAGAGCTCATCGTAACAAAAACCAACGGTGGCGCTTTATCAGGGACAAACTTGGATTTCATTTTAAGAAACATGGACATAGACAGCCTGATCCTAGTTGGTTTTCTGACTGATCAGTGCGTGCTAGCAACCTCACTGCACGCGGCTGACTTGGGCTACGACGTTCTTCTAGTTGAAGACGCCTGCACAACACGTTACAAGTCACTGCACGACGCAGCCTTGCAGGCGCAAAAAGATGTTTGCGCAAAAATCAAGACAACAGACGAAGTCGTAAGTATCTTGGAAAAGCTCTAAATCGAAGTGTAATAAATCTACTGAAAGATGAAGTTGAAGGTGGGAAAACAAAGGTGCGCCCCAGCAAGTCTGTGAAATGTTTCGACTTCCCGTGTTCGGATGTGAACAAAGATCGCTACGTGGTTCCAGATATTGAGATTGAACCTGAGAAGATTAGAGCAATAATGATTTCAGAGGCTCCACCTGAAAATACAAGTGACTATTTCTATGCGCAAGGCAATCCTTTCTACATGCAAACGACTGTGCAAGCCTTCAATGATGCAGGTTTCAACGTTACTTCTATGAAAGACGTGCTTAAACTAGGTGTCTACGTTACGACAGCCATAAAATGTGCAAAGACGGCGTTTTCCATATGTCCGGAAACTGTGGAAAACTGTTGCACCCGAATCCTTGAGAAAGAAATCGCCCTGTTTCCTAAAACCAAAACCATGCTCCTCATGGGAGACACGGCAATAAAGGCAATGAACATCATCGCCAAGAAAAACACTGGCAAAAGGATAATTCCTAGCGGTCCCACATGGAAAATCAGGAAAGACAAATACACCTACAAAGAACTCGCGGTCATCCCCTCATACTTGCAGACGGGGAAAAGCTACCTAATTGAGAAATCCAAAAGAAAGATGATTGTAGAGGACTTAAAAGTGGCTCTGGAAAAACGATAGTCCTTCAGAGATCAGATGCGCGGACTAGGTGTTTGTTTGAAGAAAAAGATCAGAGCCACGCCAGATATCTGTGGAAAACTGCGGTTCGAGGAAGAAAAAGGGGTTAAGCGTCTCCACTTTATCTTGCTCGAGTATCGTTTCTTTGAGGATGGGAAAGAAGGTAGCGGTCTGCCCCGGAGCCTGCCTTGGCTTCTCTCTCCCTTGTCTCTATTGCTTCATATCGTTAAGAGCCGCGCACCCGTCCTTCTTAGGCTGCCCTGCTACTTCGTCAAACTAGAAAGGAAAGTTGTCGGATTATTTGCCGCGCAAGAACATATCGAGAGCCTGCTTGTAGCAAGCTTTGCTGTCGCAAAACGGTTCAGACGCCTCGGAATAGGCACATGCATTCTTGACCACATCGAAAAGATTGCAAGACATATGAGTAAAAGGTGGCTGGAAGTTGACGTCTTAAGGAAGAATATTCCGGCTCAACGCCTTTACGCAGAATATGGATTCGCATTCATCCAAAGCGGAAGGATACGCTACTTGATGAGGGGAAAGAAGCCCATATAGATCAAGGCGCAGGCTTTTGAAATATTCCGCACCAAGATTTCTCGTATGATATGGTACTGTCAGATCTCTTTTCGATCCTACCACGAGGTTTGAAGCCAGCAGAGACATGAAGATTCAGGAAAGTTTGCTTTTTCGCAACTGGATGAATACTCCTCGGCATCTCGTGACTTTCCCAGTGTCCGAAGCTAGTCGAAAACAGAGTTCCGTGTGGTTTCAATATTCTATGAATCTCTTTTAACGACGCAAGCTTATGTTCATCTGGGATCTGGTGAAGAGTCCAATAGAAATCAACCACCTCTATAACCTCGGAGCGCATAGGCAAGCAAGGTAGTGCAGCATTTATCAGGTATAATTCTAGCCTTCTATTCTTCGCTCTCTCTTTCGCAAATCTCAAAGAGTACTTATTGGGTTCGATTAGAATCGAAAGAAAGCCTTGTTCAGCAAGCCATAAGGCTTCGCGTCCATGAGCCCCACCAATGTCAGCAATATAACTTGTCTTCTTGGGATCATTCTCTTGGGCGATCTTCTTCGCCAATTCACTCGGTTCCCATCCAACCCTCTTCAACCAAAACTCGGCGCCATCTTGTTCCGACTCACACACATAACTTAGTTTCACGTCACTCACCTCAACAGGAATCGGGATGCTACGCGTAGCGCTCTGTATAAGAATTCGTTCAAGAAGTGCCAAACATGACCCCTACACCATCTAGTATGAAAATAGTAATAATTATGATTCTGGTGAAAACGCGACAGGCGCAGATGGATGTTTTGAAGAGGCAAAGAAGATAGATAATCGTTCTGGATAATGGAGCATGGAAAGAAAAATGGTGAGGCCCTGATATCTTGAGTGGGGTAGAACTGGGTTACCAAACGTAGAGGGGCCAAATGGAAATCAATAGAATCACTTTTTGCGGGTTTTGCTTCTTTGGAATATTTCGCGGAGACTGATGGCTATCTCATTCATAGCGTCCTTGGATTTGTTGATTATCCCGTCCATTGATATGAAGCCATGAATCATACCCGCGTACCGTGAGACTTTTGCAGGAACACTAGATTTCTTCAGCCGTTCGCCGTAGGCTTCCTCCTCATCCCTCTATGGGTCAAACCCAGCTGTTATGATGAGCGCGGGTGGCAGGTTGCTCAGGTCTGGCGACAGTAACGGTGACGCGTAGGGAACGCGGCGGTCTTGACCTTTTTCAAAGTACTGATCTCCGAACCATATCATGTCGGCTCTTGTGAGGAAGTAACCTTCCGCAAACTCGTTTATGGAACCAGTGGTATGCGTGTCTAGTTGCGTAGCTGGGTAGATAAGTACTTGGTAGATCGGGAAGTTTTCACCTTCATCGCGTGCCCTCAATGAAACGACTGCTGACAGGTTTCCCCCGGCGCTGTCCCCACCTACTGCGATGCGGGTGGGATCGCCATTGATGCGAGCTGCATTCCGTGCGACCCATTTACTCGCTGCAAACGAGTCGTCTACGGCCGCAGGGAACTTGTGTTCTGGGGCTAGGCGGTACTCAACAGATACTACGACACAGAATGCTCTATTGGCGATTGCCCTACATAGATTGTCGCCCAGTTGTATATTGCCAATTACGAAACCCCCGCCGTGGTAGTACACGAAGATAGGGAATGGTCCTTTTCCTTCCGGCGTGTATACTCTAATAGGAATTTGACCTCTTGGACCAGGTATTTTCAAGTCTTCGACTTTCGATACTTTTTCAGGTTTTCCTAGGACCATCTTGGCGGCGCCATCGAACAATTCCCTCGCTGCCTTTGGTGTCAGAGTATGTAGCTCTGGTATCTTCATCTGAACCATTTGTTTCAGCAGGGCAGCCACTTGGGGGTCGAGCCCCGTTTTGTCCTTCGAAACCACCATTCATTGACCTCCTTGTTCCTAAGGTTGATCCTTACTCTGCTAAATAGCTTGTGTTCATGAGTTACGGTGGTCATAGCTCTTGGCGCCAACCTCGAATTGTTCTTTCTCTTCCAGTTGATCGGACTAGGATCATATAGGAGAAGTCGCAGTTCCAGCCACCAAATTTAAATCAAGGTAGTTCTTATGGGAAACTCTCAGATTCTCGAGGGAACCTACATTTGGCAAGGAAGAAAGAGCCAATCTGGATAGCAAGAGAACTTTCGAAATGCAGCGGTTGCCGGAAATGCGAAATCGCGTGCTCACTTTTCCATGAGAAACGCATATGGCCAGAAGCCTCCAGAATAAGAGTATTCATGCTCGTTCCGGGAGTTGAGTTTCCTCATTTCTGCGCCCAATGCGAAGACTACCCATGCATAAACGCTTGCCCAGTTAAGGCGCTATCAGTAAGCAGAGAGACGGCAGCAGTTCTGGTAAACATCGAAACCTGCACCGCGTGCGGTAAATGCATTGACGCTTGTCCGGGCAGAATCCCTCACATGCATCCAAGAGAAAAACATGTTCTGATCTGCGATCTCTGCAATGGTGCTCCTAAATGCGTCAAGGTCTGCAGAGAAGGCGAATGGAATGTCCTGAAAAAGGTGCCAAGAAGAGGACAATCCTACAAGCTCTACGCCCGCACACCAGAAGAGACAACGCGGGATCTTGCGCACAAAATGTATGGAGAAAAAGCGGAGGAGTTTCTATGATTCTTGGCTATGCGGGAAAGTTCCTAGAAGTGGACCTTTCAACAGAGAAGATCAAGGGGGTAGCATTTGATGAGCATATTCTGAAGGATTATGTTGGCGGCAGGGGTCTAGCAACAAAGATTCTCTGGGACAGACTAGGTAGCAAATGGGAAGACATTGATCCGTTGGGGTCTGAGAATATCCTGTTATTCTTAACAGGGCCACTTACGGGATTCTTTCCAGGTGGAAGAATCTGCATTTCAGGCAAATCTCCCCAAAGCAATGGAGTGGTCGGCTCGACAGTTGGGGGAGAATTTGGCATTGAACTGAAATGTGCGGGTTATGATGGTATCATTGTTACCGGAGAAGCTGAGAAACCTGTCTACTTATCCACTACGGATTCTGAAGTTGAGATTAGGAGCGCTGCTCACGCTTGGGGTAAGGATGGTAAGCAGACTCTTACAATGCTCACAAAAGAAGGTAGAGACCTTCTGAGAACGCGTTTTCCTCGGAAAGGAGAATGGAAAGAGCCGTCGATTTTGTATATTGGTCCTGCGGGAGAAAACAAGGTGCGGACGGCGGTGGTTGCTGCGAAATGGACGCATGCTGCGGGCTATGGCGGTTACGGTGCGGTCATGGGATCGAAGAAACTCAAAGCGATTGTTGTTAAGGGCACTGGTCCGTTGCCAAAAGTAGCTGACTTGAGAGGAGTCGAGCGCCTAACACAAGAAGTCTGCAGAGGCGCCTACCAAATTGAGTTGTTTAGACGCTGGGGAACTGGAGCTTCAGGTTATGATACAGGCGCTAAGACAAGCTCGGAGCCTGTGCGTAACTGGCAGGAAGAGTGGCATGACGAGAAGGGCTATGGTGTTGACAAGTTTGAGAATAGAGTATGGATAAAGCAGTTCTGGGGCGATTTCGGATGCCCGACGACATGCCTGAAAATCGCCATAGCCAAAGCTGGAAAGTTCAAGGGAGCAATAACAGACAATCCAGACTACGAACTTCAAGCATATCTGGGTCCAAACTTGGGTATCTTCACACCTGAGGAAAACGTGTTTTTGACTTCACTCATTGACGACTTGGGGTTGTGTGGGATACAGACTGGCAACGTGCTAGGTTTTGCTGCTGAGCTTGTCCAAAGAGGAATCTTGACGAGGGAAGACATGGATGGCTTAGATCTCAGATGGGGAGATGCCGAAACCTTTGCCAAGTTAGCCCGAAAAATGGCGTTGAGAGAAGGCATAGGTGGCCTGTTGGCTGAAGGAACATATCGCGTGGCTCTGAAGCTTGGAGAAATGAAGAAAAAGGAATTGCTGCCCTACGCGGTTCAGTCTAAGGGCATAAGCATCGGTGCCCACGGGATTCGCAGCGGAAAAGACTATCCGGGAATTATTTCTTACGCGTGCTCAGTGCAAGGTGGCGACCATACATCCACGGCCGGTCTTCCACTAGGTGGCGAAAGCGAGCTTATGACGATTTTCATGGATTCAGGAATATACTGCATGTTTAACGGTTTCGGAATATCAAGCAACTTAATACTGAACTTCTACGAGGCAGTTACAGGCAAGCGCCTAACAAAACAAGAATGGGTTAAGACAAAGGGTTTGAGAATACTTGAAATGCAGAGGGCATTACTATTATTGGGCGGTCCGGATTTGAAATGGAATGCAAAGCTTCACGATGACAATCCACTGAGATTCTATGAACCCTTATCCTCTGGCCCATACAAGGGAAAAACCGTTAACAAGACTAAGTTTGAGAAAGAAAAGAGAAGGTACTATAAGGCGGTCGAATGGGATAGAAACGGGATACCAAAGTCAGAAATCCTCAAGAAACTTGGTTTGAGTGATGTCGACAACACTTTGGAAAGACTGAGATGACCAAAAGGTCTCGACAAGAAAGAAGTAAAATTGGGGCAATACTGCCCCATTAGCTTCTTTCTAAGATTGTCGGGAGCCAATATCTACTTCTTTGTTACTGCCTTAATTGATTCTTCCAAGATGTCTATGGCATGGTCGACTTGTTGTCTGGTGATAACGAGCGGTGGCTTGAACTTCACCACGTTCCTGATCATTTCACCCTTGGCGGTAGTGTCGGTCATGCTTAGATCGAACATTACATGTCTCTTGAATGCCTCTCCAACTATCGAATTCGCTTCCATGGTTGCAGGCTCTTTCGTCTTACGGTCTTTCACCATCTCCATTCCAATGAACAACCCAGGTCCTCTGATGTCGCCGATGATTGGATATTTCTCCATCAGCTCCTCTTTGATCCTCTTCGTGAAGTAGTTTCCCTGTTCCTCAGCGTTCTTCATCAGGTTCAGTTTCTCAATAACCTCCAGAGTCACTAGAGCAGCTGCAAAAGAGACCGGGTTCGAACCGAAGGTTGAGTGCTCTTCGCCAGGCGTCAAGAACGTCTGTTTTAGCTTGCGGCTTACGAGGTTCCCACCTATTGGGAATCCGCCACCGAGAGCCTTGGTGAAACAGATCACGTCAGGCATCACACCGTAGTACTCTGCTGCGAACCACTTTCCTATCCTTCCAAAGCCTGTCTGAGCCTCATCGAAGATTAGCATTATCTTCCGGTCATTGCATATCTTCTTAACGCCCTCAAGAAACTTCTTAGGGGCCGCAACCTGACCACCGGGTCCCTGCATGGGCTCAATCAATATCGCGGTGACTGGAACATTTACTCCCCGATCTATGAGCTGCTCAAGAGTTGCCAAACACTCATTGTTACATTGGTCAGCATTTTCCTCACCGTATGGACATCTGTAGCAGTAAGGGTACGGTGCCTTGACGAAGTGGTCTAATCCGAATCCAGGGAACCTGATTCCCTCGCGTATGAATGCGCTCGCCCCAATTGTTGCCAGCGTGCTTCCTTGATAGCCTCTTAGGAATGTCACAAACAAGGGTGCGCCAGGCTTGTTGACCATTGCAAGTTTCATTGCTGATTCGACGGCATATGAGCCACCTTGGGTATTCAAGCAGACTTTTTTTAAGTCGCCCGGTGCGATCTTGGCAAGCTTATTGAGCAGCTTTATTCTTGGGATAGTGGGGTAGCCATAGCGAACATGGTTTAGCCTTGAAGCCTGGACGTACGCGCCGTAGACCACATCGGGATTAGCTACTCCGACATTGAGAGTCCAGGCCTGCGACGTGCAATCCAAGTATTCTACCCCATTTATGTCTCTGATCACTGCTGCACCTGCTTCCCCCTCGAAGAAAACGGTTTCATATAATGCGACCATTGATGTCCGTCGTGCTTCGTTTATCTCCTCAGGTGTAATATCACTTAGGAGAGAGATGATCTCATTTTCAGAGAGAGTTCGTGGAACAACATTCGGTTTCTTTCTCCTATCCATAGTTTCACCCGCTTTAAGCGAGAAATTCAATCTCCTAATAGGTATCAGTTCAAGGAATAAAAGGCTTTATTCTAAGATTTTTTTCTATGGGAACTTCATGACATCTAGCTCGACATGATAGTCAGGGCTCCTCCCCTGTTATTTTGTCTTTGGCCGTGTTCTGAGGACCTTCCATAGTTCTTCTCTCACATTTTTCTCCACAGTTTCGGTCTTGCCAGTAAGTCTCCTCAGGCTTCTACCTTTGCTTGTCACTACGCCAATCTTCGTTACGTTAACCCCAACTTCTTTGATCTTACTGACTACATGCTCTTCCTTCTCTCTTGGGACCGTTGCGATGAGCATCCCACTAGAAATCAATTTTAGCGGATCCACTCGAAGAACCTCACAAATTTTCCTTGTTTCCTGCTCTATCGGCACAAGGCTTTCATCAATGGAGTAACCTGCATGAGAAGCTTCTGTAACTTCGTTCAAGGCTTGTAGAAGTCCCCCCTCGGTTGGATCCTTCATGCAGTTGACGAACCCTGTTTCAGCTGCCCCAAGCGCTTCTCTTACGACGCTAATCCTCTTCATGAATCCTTGAGCCCGCCTCAGTAACTTGGTATCAATCGATCCTCTAAGCCGATCATAGTGATCAGAGGCTAGGATTGCAGTTCCCTCCAAAGCTATGCTCTTTGTTGCAATTATGGTGTCTCCAACCTTGGCTCCACTTGTTAGAATGACCTTGTCTCTCTGAGTCTCGCCGATCATGGTTCCACTCAATATAGGTCTTGACACGACGGAGGTCACCTCGGTGTGCCCTCCAACCACAGTCACACAGAGTTCTTTCGCAGCCGAGTCTATGCCTTCACATATGTCCTGCAGGGTTTTCCGTTCGAATTTCTCAGGTAGCATTATTATTGATAAATAGAAGAGAGGTCTAGCTCCTCTAACAGCGATATCATTAGCATTAATGTGGACGGCAAGCCAGCCGACATTCTTCTCAGCCCCAGTTATCGGGTCCGATTTGACAACGAGAAGCCTGTCGTAGTAGTCTATTACAGCAGCGTCTTCCCCGACTGCTGGACCGCTAAGCACACGAGAGCTTTGCGCACCAGTTAGTTTGAAAACCACCCTCTTGAGAATGTCGTTCGGGACCTTCCCCAGAAGAAGTTCATCGGAAGAAGAAATTGATGGAGCCATATTCCATCCCTCAGCCACTCGAGCAATTAGTGATGTTCTGATGGTTGCAAAAATCGCGTATGGATAATCGGAGCCTGAACTATGAATAGACAGTTACTCATTTATATGACTATTCACATCACCCGATACATAGATAAGCTCAGACTATTTATGATGATGAGAATCTGAATACCCTATACATGGATTCGTTGAGTGAGAGTGTTTCTTGTGAGTAAGGATTCACGGGTCGACCAGGTTTGTGATGTTTTCGAAAGTGTTGGCGATGCTCTCGATGGGAAAGTCGAGTACTGGGATGCTCTATACGATGCGCAATCCCAGTGCATTATTGCGAAAGACAAAGTTGAGGAACAAATATCTACCCCAGAACTAACGGGCGTTCTTTTGCGTGCATTTAAGGGTGGGGTTTGGTTTTCATCAAGCAGTTACAGGGTTAACAAGAAAACGCTCGTTGACATGGCAAGTAAACTCGTGAAGCCAGCGCCTAAACCGAGCAAAGAGATCAAGCTTCAGACTCTGAAGTCACAGAAGATAAGTCAAGAACTCCCAGTTCAAAAGGATCCCACAAAGATGCCGCTTGAGGACAAACTTGAGGACGTAAGAAGAGTATACAAAGCATGCGGAGAGGTTGACAAAAGGATAATTAACGTCCGTGTAAGGCACCTCGACGCTAGAATCGAGAGACTGTTCGCCAATTCTGAAGGTTCCTTAATGAGACAAGTCGTAATCAGGACCCGTTTACTCATATATCCAGTTGCGAGAGAAGCCGACAAGGTTAGAGCAGACTACATCACATGGGGAAAGACGAAAGGATATGAGATATATGAGGAAACCGACATCGAGGAACTCGCCAAGAAGCCTGCCAAATCAGCTATCGAGCTGCTTGGAGCCAAGACCCCTCCAAGTGGCGAATTCACGGTCATTGTTGATGGACAAATGGCTGGCATAATAGCTCACGAATCTTTTGGACACGGGCTGGAAGCCGACCAAGTGATCAGAGACCGTTCATACCTATCGTCCCTAGTAGGCAAAAAGGTGGCATCTGAGCAAGCAACCATCATCGACTCATCAGTCTTGCCAGGTGGCTATGGATCATACGTATTTGATGACGAAGGAGTACCGGCAAAGGAGAATGTGCTGGTTAAGAACGGCGTCCTAAAAGGTTTTTTACACGATAGACTGACAGCTTCGGTGCTCGGGAGCGAACCCACAAGTAGTAGCAGAGTGGAGAGCTTTCTAACAAGGCACAACGTAAGAATGTCAAACACCTACTTCGCACCTGGAGACATGAGTCTCGAAGAACTGTTGGAGTCCGTGAAACACGGCGTCATGCTTGTTCATGCATCGTTTGGGATGGAAGATCCTCTAGGCGGAGGAATTCAGTGTACTTCGAGCAAGGGCTATATGATTGAAAACGGTGTTCTTACTACCCCGCTAAGTGAGATTGCTCTGTCGGGCAACGTGTTGGACCTGCTAAAGAATATTGACGGGGTAGGGAAAGAATTTGAGGTAGGGTCTGGCACGTGCGGGAAGGGGAGCGAGGACTACATTCCAGTTGGGGATGGAGGAGGACATCTGCGGATCAAGAAAGCCATAATCTCGGGAGGATGAGCACTAGTATGGACGATTACCAGAATCTATTCAGGAAGTCAAATATCGCCGAGTACGATGTCTACCGTCTCAAGGCAACCATCAATGAGGTGCAGTTGCGTGGGTTCGATGTAGAAATAGTTCGCGAACCTGTCGAGGCGCTCGGTTTCGGCACGAGAGTGCTGTCAAGGGAAGGTGAACTTGTTGGCATCGGATTGTCTTCCTGTTCTCAGGAATCTGAGCTGGAGAAGTGCATTAAGAATGCAGAGTTTTTCTCTACGCTTAACAAGCAAAAGATGAAGTACGAGTTTCCACAGTTGAAACATGATCCAAGCGTCGCAACAGTCGACAAGACTATTCGGGATAGTCCAGTTGAGGCAATTGGAGACTACACCGAATCCCTTCTCAATTCTCTCAAGGATGAAG
>Ga0315309_1000194_pt1 | contig 36944 bp, 32 predicted proteins | sample TDP4_MG_FD_203080 | JGI IMG/M metagenome (GOLD analysis project Ga0315309, IMG submission 203080) | Freshwater sediment microbial communities from Lake Towuti, South Sulawesi, Indonesia - TDP4 | ecosystem: Environmental > Aquatic > Freshwater > Lake > Sediment | place: Indonesia: South Sulawesi...
GCGTCTCTCAGCCTCATCGCCGAAGTAGAATCAGCCACAACCTGGCATTGAGTTCGTCTATGAATATCTCGGATAATACCATCATCAAAGTGGTCTAGGTGTTCATGCGTAACCAGAACTGCATCAACAGTCTTGAAAACATTCGGATCAACGTCAGCGGGATCAACGACTAAAGTTTTAGTCGGTGTCTTTATGGCGACACCGGAATAATTGTTGAACCAGACAAAGGCAACTTCACCCTTCTTTGGAGTCAGAGTCTCAAGTGACATGTGAAACAACCTTCGCAATGCAGTTATCACTTGCTTCAGCTTAAAAACTTGTGCTGCACCCTGAAACTGGCAATTTCCCTTTTCAGTTTTTTACCTTGAGTTCATAAACCGCCAAGTTTAGTTGTCTGCCCCACGGCGCTTGAACACAAGTTTCCTCAACGAGTTTGAACCCGTTTTTCTCGTAAAATTTTCGCGCTAAGGTTTCATCTTTTCCAGCCTTTACGGTCAACTTGCTAAAATTCTCTCTTCTAAGCGCATCCACAGTCTTAATTAGCAAATGCGTGCCTATTCCCTTTCCAGTTTTTTCAGGAACTAAGAATATGCGGCCCAGTTCGGCTGTCCTTTTGTCTTTGCGACCTTTTAAATGGAGTAACCATCTCACCTCAAATCTTTAAGCGATAATCACATGGACAATAAAAAAACAATCGCTCATATGAAATCAGAAAGCTTAATTCCCCTTCGACTAGTCAATTAAAGAAGAAATCGCAAATGGGCCGGTCGTCTAGTTTGGTAGGACATCTGCTTGACGTGCAGAGGGTCGTCGGTTCAAGTCCGGCCCGGCCCACTCCCAGATAGTGCACATGCGATTTAAGGAATCGAGTACGAGTTGCGTTCTGCCTCCTGTAATATGAATGTTTTCAACAATTGATGGGATCTTCAGCCAATATTGCATTTTTTAGTTCATTTTATCTATGAAAAAAAATGTGAGAAAGTCTTGTGTTTACATTTTCTTGTATAGAAGCATGTTCCATAAAATATATAATAAATCGTATACGCATTAATATATGCAAGAATATCTGGCGCGCGCATTATTAATAGGCTTTGGCGAAGAAGGGGGGAGGCAGCGGAAAGACTCGGAACGTTAGGGGTTCACATCACTTTTCCCACCAAGCGTCAGCTTAGATCTGAGGTTTCTTGTGTCAGCGTGTTGGTGGCTGCCCCTTTTGAGGTGAGTTGAGCTGAGTGAACATAGGCGCAGTTGGACTGGTATAACCGTCGATATTTTAGAAGTGACCTTAGTTCCTTCAAACAAGATGAGAATAATGTACAAGTCAAATTTGAATTTCGACCGTTTCAACAAGTATTTCTATGATTTGTTGAGTAAAGGTTTCATAGAGGAAATAAACGACTCCAATGGACGGCAATTGTACAAAGCTACAGAACGTGGCAAAACCTTCTTGGAGATTCTTAAAAAGGCACAGGAACTGCGCGCGCGCTCTTCTCAGGAAGAGCTCTAGATTTTTATGGCCACCTCCTTGATTTTGCTATCAATTCGCAAGCTTACCTCGACCTCAACATTGCTGATGTTGCTGATATGCGTGGATTGAACGTCGATACTCGTTTCTGGGGGAATGATAAATGTTGCCACCGTGGTCTTCGGTTCAGCTGGTTCATCCTGTTCCGGCAAAAGAAGTTTCCATACGGGTTCAATTCTTATTCTTTGGGCTTTGTCTTCGTACTTGAGTAATCCATGTTCGGAGAGGAGCTTCACCAGTTCGATGAGTTTGCTGGTCTGGATTCCAAGCTTGTCTGACAGTTCATCAATACTATGCCACGCTCCGTCTTTGATGATAGTGAAGAATCCTTCTACGCTCAAGACCAGTCGTGTAGCGTTTGGCTAGAGGCGATATTTGAGTTTAGGAGAACATATAGTATAATCTTCTATTAAGTGAATTTCTGTGTTTCTCAATTCGGTTTTTATAGAAGATTTGGAATCAAAGATTAGTACCTTAGGGTTAGACTTTTCGTTCTAACTCTTTTATAAAATAGAAAGCGGAACTACTATACTTTTAGTACCAAGAGTGGGAAAGGAGTATTCATACAGCTTGGTTTTCCGCTCCGATGGCACGGAGGGATTGGAGACTGCTGAAAAGGCAGATCTTCAGGCCCTAATACATGATATTAGAGAAGAGTGGAAGCTGCTTTGGCGTGATCGCATCGATGACAAGGTAAGGGCTGAGGGATTGGCAAACCGGAATTATTCATTGTTGTTTGTTGAGCGTGCCACGGTTATAATTGCTACAAGAGATTTCAAGCCCTTGGATTTAAGGGAGATACTGTGTTCGCATGAGATTCAAAATGTTGAGCGGATTGTTCAGCCTCATCCTTCAACGGGTGGATGGGGAAAGTTCGCACGCGCTGTGCTGAACAAGCAGCGGCGTGCTCGCAAATGGCAGGTGCCCACGTCAAATCGAAACCGCTGTAAGAATTTACAGCTTAAGAAGGGTGGAAGAGGCTGGTTGCACCAGCGTTTGAAGAAGTAAGTGGATTGCGTTCGCGTACGCTCTGATTTTCAACTCTTGCAATGTCATGTGCAGCTTTATGACGAGTGATTTGGTGGCGTAAGGTTTTGAATTATTACAGGAATAGTGGTAAGAAGTATCGGCACAGTTTGGAAATTGTAAAAGATGTTTTGCTTATTGTTTCTAAGAAAGTTAGGAAAACTAGAATTATGTATCAAGCTAATTTGAGTTATCGCCATAATGAAAGGTACTTGAAGAGTCTTTTGGAGAATGGTCTAATAGAATGTGACAATGGATCTTGTTACTTGATTACCAGAAAGGGGAAAGATTTTCTCCAGATGTATGACGAATACCTTGAGCGGCATAAGAGAATTAGCGAGGAAATCAGTGGAGTCCACAAGGACAGGTTACTGCTCGAGAATATGTGTTTCAATAATGAAGTCAATTTGAAGCGGATGCTAACCAAAAAAGAAGTGAGCATATGACAGCTAAGCAATCCGCGCAGCGCTAGTTCAGATTTCGGACGTGGGTATGTTGTGAAGATGCCGTGAGGTACGCGCCCGCTGCTAGCATAATATGGTGATGTGGTTGCCTAAGAGGTTTAATCTGAATCCTGAGAAGAAAGAGAACAAAAACAAACATAGGCGTAGGCTAGAGATTGTTGTCGATATGTTGTCTGTCACGTTGGCGAAAGCTAAGAAAACCAGGATAATGTATCAAGCTAATTTGAGTTATCAACTTGTTGATAAGTACTTGGAGAATCTTTTGAAGAGCAGTCTAATAGTACGCGACGATCAGTCTTTCTACTCGGTAACTGAGAAGGGGAAGGAGTTTCTACAGAAGTATGCTGATTATCTTGATCGATGTAGAAGGATTGGCGAGGAAATCAATGGTGCTCAAGGCGATGTTTTACAGCTTGAGAACATGTGCTTCAATGCGCGGGCGTTGAAAATGATAAAGGATAAAATTGCAGACTTGAAATCTTAGGTTCTCCGCGCGTGCAATTGTCGTAGGCCCCTCTATTTGGCTCCAAATATGCTGTGCTGATTGAGTTAGCTGGCATCGGATGATTTTCGCCGGGGTTTCCTGTCGATGTCTTGGTTAGGTTAGCACCACTTTTGGGCCTCTTGATGGTTAGGATGAGTGTGTTATGTCAGTTCTGAAGTTTTCTTTGGTTTTGTTGATCCTTCTGGTCTTGGCATCTCAGTTTCTTGTGTTTGCAGCCTTTGCTGAGGTCACAGAGAGTGAAGCTGCCTCGGCTTTGACCAGCGCTGAAGAGGCCGTGGCTTCAGGGTATCAAGCAGTCTTTAGTGCAGAGAACGCTGGAAGCAATGTTTCTAGCCTGTTTGTTAGGTTGAATGACGCTGGAAAGCTTCTGGCAGCTGCTCGAATGTCCTATAGGAACGGGGATTTTGACACTGCCAACTTACTTGCTAACTTGGGCGAAAACATTGGAGAAGATGTCCAAAATGACGCGGTGAGGTTGAAGGACACGGCTTTGAATGAAGGTTCACAGCGCAAGTTGTTCACAGTGGTGGCTTCTGTTGCGGGTGTGGCTGTGATTGCGTTGGGAAGCTTTGGTGTTTGGATTTGTCTTAGAAAAAGGTATGGGCAGTATCGTGGTTGGTTTATTGTTGGAAGTTTGGCATTGATGTTGGTGGCCGTGGTTCCTGCTTCAGCTCTTTATTTTCATCTGCCTGATGGATCTGAGAGTTTTTCGGAGCTTTGGCTTCTTGGTCCAGGTCATAGGGCTGAGGATTATCCTTTTAATGTTAGGGTTAATGAGACCTACAGTGTTTATGTTGGGGTTGGAAATCATCTGGGATATTCTGCGTATTACAGAGTTTATGTGAAGTTTCGTAATGAGACTCAGCCCCTACCAGTGGATTCCAATGCTACGCCAAGTGCATTGCAGACGCTTTATGAATTCAACTTTTTTGTGAGAGACGGCCAAGTATGGGAGACGTCGCTGAGCTTTAGAATTACAAATGCTGGACGGTCAGGTGACTTTCTGACTCTTAACAGCTTGTCGATTGACGAGGTGACTTTTCTTGTTGATTCTTATTCATATTGGGATAGAGAGAGGAGCGGGTTTTATTTTCAGTTGTTTTTTGAGCTTTGGCTTTATAACATGACTTCGCAAAGCTTTCAGTATAACAGCCGTTTTACCAGCCTTTGGCTGAATGTCACTTTTTAATGAAAGGGCAACAATCTGGATGGGCATTAACGATATGCGCACGACATGTAAATAGTAAGTAACACGCAATAGTAATTTGGAGATTTGATGTTATAACGCGAATAAGATATTGGTAAGAGCTTTTTGTAACCAGTTCTTTTAAACGCATTTTATTAAAGGAGTAAGTTTTCTCCAGAACATTCGTTCAGGCATTTCTAGATTTGTGCGCGCCCCTATTCTAGATGTCGTTTCTCATTTTTTTCATCGCTTGTTAAATGGGGACTCGTGACCTCTTAGGATATAGAGAAAGGTTTCCCGCTCAATCTCTATGGTGGCAGTTCTTGGGTATTGCCTCATGGTATGGCGGCCTGAATCTAAAGTGATGACTTCAGGTGAATTGCTGATATGATTAATACCCCTCAACATTCTCATAACTCTCCTGAAGTGGCCACAAAATCTAATCCTTTGCAGGATACTCAATACTTAGTTAGTGTTGTCATTCCTACGCTAAATGAGGCTGAAAATCTTTATAATGTGCTTTCCAAATTGCCCAAAGTTGTTGACGAGGTAATAGTTGTAGATGGACATTCTGAAGATGATACCGTCGAAATAGCTAAGAAAGTGCTTCCGGCTGCCAAGGTCATTTTTCAAGCCAACAGTGGGAAAGGCGATGCGCTCCGGTCTGCTTTCAACTGCGTGCAAGGTGATATTGTTGTGCAAATGGACGCCGACGGTTCTATGGATCCGCAGGAAATTGAAAAGTTCGCAAAAATCGTCACTGAAGGCTACGACGTTGTAAAGGGTTCTAGGTACCTGCCTGGAGGCGGTTCTACCGATTTGTCTTCCAAAAGGAGTTTCGGCAATCGGATGTTCGTAATGTTGGTGAATTTGCTTTTCTCAGCTAAGTATACTGATCTGTGTTACGGGTATATGGCATTCAGAAAAGATGCTTTGAACCGTTTGAAACGCATACTTGAATGCCAAGGATTTCAAATCGAAACAGAGCTATGCATTAAGGCTAAGAAACTGGGATTGAAAGTTGCCGAAGTGCCCAGTTTCGAAAGCAAAAGGGCGCACGGGCGGTCTCGCCTAAATCTAGCGCAGGACGGTTTGCGCATACTCCAGATGATTGTAGTTGAGTTCTTAAGAGCTCGAAACCTCCGATAAGCGCAGAGATTTTTTCAAAATAGCTGAATTTTGTGTGCAGGCAAGGCAACTAGGAGTGTTGCTAAGTCGAATGATAAAGGTTGGAGCCATTGGACACAATTACCGCTTCTTGATCATGTCCGAAGACTGAAAGCAGAAATAAACAGAGGTTCACGGTGGTGAAAATTTGAGAAAATTGAGATTTGCTGTGATAGGATTGGGAAAAATGGGCTTGCTGCACGCAAGCCTCTTGAATACTTTCGAAGATGTCCAGCTAGTGGCCTTGTGTGACAAGAGCGCCTTGATGAGTAGATTTTGTAGAAGCATATTTTCTTCTAATGGAGTAGTTGTAGTAAATGACCTAGACCGGTTCAGTGAATTGGAACTTGATGCAGTGTATGTAACGACACCTATTTCATCGCATGCCTCAATCGTCAAGGATTTGTACGCAAAAGGAATTGTTCGCAATATCTTTACTGAGAAAACACTTGCCTCAAACTATGGTCAAGCCAAGGAAATGTGTGAATCTGCAAGGAAAATCGGTGGCAAGACTATGGTCGGATATATGAAAAGATTTTCAGTTGTTTTCGGAAAAGCTAAAGAATTGTTGGCTCAAGGGAAATTGGGCGAACCCTATTCCTTTCATGCTTATGCCTATTCATCAGATTTTCTGGGATTAACGAAGAACTCAAAGTCCCTCGCATCACGAGGTGGCGCTCTGAGAGACATAGGCTGTCATATTCTCGATATAGCGCTCTGGCTGCTTGGCGACCTCGAAGTCGTTAATGTTGTGCCTGATCATGAAATCGGAGATGCTGAAACGTCCTCATCATTCACAGCTGCAAATTCGAATGGGTTAGAAGGCCGATTTGATATTTCTCAACGCATGCCTAATTATCGAATGCCGGAATTCGGTTGTCTCATCGAATGCCCTCAAGGAAAGATTGACGTAAATGATGATCGACTGCTTTTGACCTTGAAAGACGGTAGTCGAAAAATCTGGTACAGACACGACCTCGAAGATAACGTGCGTTTCTGGTTGGGGGAAACTGAATACTACAGAGAGGACTTTGAATTCGTGAATTCATTATTGGAAAACCGAGTATGTGAACCGAATTTTGAAACTGCGTCGAAAGTTGACTACCTCATCGACCAAGTGAGAAAGAGGGATCGCCAAGGGTGAATGATCAAGGGCGCAAATTATTGCTGGTTGGCGATAATCCTTTTCAAGGAATCAGTCATCTTTCGCAGGAACGAGCCAGAAGCAGAGGTGAGACTGTTGTTTCGCCTGCGGACAAGGCGGCTAACATAATCTTGGCTTCGGTCAAGAATGGTGCAGATGGTTTCTCATTCTCTGTGAGCGAACATGCTCTCTCGATTCTCCAAACATTGCATGAACGAAAGAGCATCGACCAAGTGAGTCTTTATCCGATGGTGCCGTACGCCTTTGAATACGTGCGGGTTGCCACTCAGACTGGAACGCCTGGTTTGGTGAAGAGGTTCGCCAAGCAAGTGGTTCTGTCGGGTGACGTTAAAGCGATTTTAAGAGGGTTGTGGTCCGTGGTAAGGATGAACCCTGAAGGTTTCGCAAAAACCTATCTTGCTTATGAGCTCTCCAGAATAAAATCCGCAGCGGGTAAACAAGTAAAGCTGGTCTCAGTCGTGCTTAATGAAGTGATAGGTGATATGGGTTTGGCTCTAGGCTTTGATTGGCTTTTCAGATCATTCATAAGTCATCTTTCCAAGAGAAGAATAACGCCTGGGTTTAACACTAGGAATTTTCCTTATCTTGTCAGGAAATTCGATGAATGGGGAATTGAATTGGATGAAACACTGATTGTTACGCCTTTTAACAAGGCAGGTTTTCAAATGAACCCTTCAAAAGAAGAATGTGAAGAAACTCTGGCAAGTATGTCATGCCCGGTGGTTCTCGCAGTAAGCGTTTTGGCAGCAGGCTATTATAAGCCTTCTATGGCAGCGGACTATCTGGCGAGTCTAGATAATCTCAAGGGTTTGATTGCCGGAGTATCTAACGAGCAGCAGGCAAGTGAGACGTTCAGGCTTTTCAGAGAAGCCCTTTAGCACGCGCGCACAAGTCATAGTTGGAATAAACGAGCTAATCAAACTCCATTTAACTCTTGTTGATAGGTGATGGGAATTTGAAACCTTTCCGTGCAATCTTTCCCCATGAAAACTATTTTCTCTTTAATCTAAGCTGAAAACTGAAACTGGGGATTCTCAATTCGTATTTAATAATAAACAAGGATATGCGCGCGCGGATCTCAAAGCCGACTTAGTTTACGAGCTGCATGTAAATATCTTATTCACACTTCAATGAAGAAAAATGATTCGTTCTGAATTGGAAAACTCGTACAAGGTCAATATTGCGCACGCACCCGAAATGTAAGCGATTAATAGCATTTAACGGTAAGTTGGGATCGGAAGCATGAAAAGCCGAAAAAGTCTAAGATGGCTGGAGAACAAGATAAGAGATTTCAGTGCTTTTGATGGCTCGCTTATGAAATATGTTGATTCGGCAAGGGCGGTAAAAGAGAAAGCGGCGATATTAGAGACCAGCCCTTCCAATGTTTTGAAGCTTGATTCCAATGAGAATTTCTTCGTACGTTCTGAGGATCTTAACGTTTTGCTTAAAGGCGTTGTTGAGGACCTTGATTTGAGGCTCTACGATCCTGAAGGGGTAGGTGAACTTAATGAAGCGCTGAGCAAATATGTGGGTGTATCTCCTAACAGCATAGCGGTAGGTAGTGGAAGTGAGCAGCTAATCGATCTTATCGTTAATTTGTTTTTGGAAAAAGGAGATCATGTTGTTTCGATAGTGCCAAGTTTTTTTGCCTATGAAAAGCGTGTGTCATTAAAAAAGGCCTTGTTTCTTGGAGTGCCTCTTAACAGAGACTTGTCACTGAATAGAAAGGCGATTCTGAAGATGGTAGACCCTAAAACGAAGCTCATTTTTATTTGTTCACCAAACAATCCGACAGGCAATCAGTTTGAGTGGAGTGAAATTGAAGCTTTAGCGGATGAGTCTTCCGCGATACTTGTGTTGGACGAAGCTTATGCTGAGTTTGCCGATTATTCAGCTGCTTCTTTGGCGGTTAAGAAGAAGAACGTGATTGCACTAAGAACGTTTTCCAAGGGTTTTGGTCTTGCGGGAATGAGGTTCGGTTACACTGTGGCTCATCCGGATTTAGCCTTGCCTCTTTCAAACATAATTCCCTATACAGTAAGCACTGTTACAGCAAAGTTTGTTGTGAGGCTGTTGGGTTCTATCGATCTGGTTAAGAAGTCCGTGGAGATGACTAAAATGGAACGGGAAAGGCTGATTGATGAACTTAGCGCCATTGAAGGGATTAAGGTGTTTGACTCTGAAGCTAACTTTGTTATGTTCAAGCCTTACAAAAGAGCTGGTTTTGTTCATCGGAAGCTTTTGGAGATGGGCATTTTGGTTAAGGATCTGGGTAGTTTGCCGGTTATTGATCACTCTCTAAGAGTGACCGTAGGGCTCCCTGAGATGAATGAACACTTTTTGAATGCTCTTACTGAAATCATGCAATTATTGAGATAAGTTTGACGGTTAGAGGGGATTTTTTGTTTTAGAAAGGTGACTCTATGAAAGACACATGTGTCGTTGACGATGTTAAGGTGAAAAAAGCCAACATCAGCCATCATAACAATGAAGCGGAAATCTATCAAACGATGCACCCAGAACTCTTCAGTCTTTACGAGAGGTCTCAGGCCTTGAAAAACATTAATTATATACATGACAATTCCACAACTGATGAGCTATGCTTGGACGTCGGTTGTGGAACTGGTTTTACCACCAGCATTGAATTGCCACTTTATAAGAATGTCGTTGCCACAGACATTTCGAGGCGGATGCTTGAGGTGGTTCGAAAAAAACTGGGCCATTTTGCTTCATTAAATCTATTGATTTGCGATGCAGAATTCTCGCCTTTCAGGAGTGGAATTGCTGATTTAGTTTCCGTCTCAGCTGTTCTGCATCATCTGCCAAAGCCTTTCAATTCGGCGACTGAGGCACTTCGTATTATTAAGAATGGAGGCTTTCTATATGTGACTCGGGAGCCGAATCTCCAACGTTTACGACGCTTTTCTGCTTCTTTTGATCATGTCTTTGTCCACAAACTTGCAAGACTCGTACGCCATTTACCTTTTCTTACCTCGCGACAAAGTGAGTCCAAGGTCGTCGTTGATGAGCTTGACTATTCTGAAGTTGATGTGCACCTATCAGGCTTCTACATACCTCAATTCGCTGAGTATCTTCGCTCAAGATATTTTGAAGTTGTTCGTGCTTATTCTTATTATTGGATTTTCCCTGATTCCGATACAGGTCTTTTTCAGAAACTACTGACAAAAAGCAACTTCTTTATTGAGAAAATTCCACTTGCCAAAGAATTCGGCAGATACATAAACATAATTGCAAGAAAACTAGAGGGAAATTTCCAGAAGGTGAAAATCTGACCATTGAGGATCGTGTAGGCGTCGCAAACAACAACCATCTAACCCTTAACGGAGTGGATTTGGTTGAACTCGGGAAAAACTATGGGACTCCTCTTTTTGTCTTTGACGAAGAAAGCCTCATACAAACCTTTGAGAGATTTTGTAAGGCATTCGAAACAGCCTACCCGAAAATCATGGTCTGCTACTCAATAAAGACTAACAACAATCTAACTATTTGCAAACTGCTCAGAGAAAAGGGGGCGTTTGCCGAGGTGTCTTCTGAGCTGGATCTAGTTGTAGCATTGAAGGCTGGGTTTCCGAATGACAGGATAATTTTCGATGGTCCATTTAAGCCCAGAGACGCCTTGAAGAGAGCATTAGAAGAAAGGATTTTGCTAATTAATGTCGAGTCTTTCACAGAGCTTGAAAGGCTCAATAGGATTGCTGGCGAGATGGGCGTAAAGCAAGGTATAGGTCTTAGAGTAAATCCTTTTAGAAAATCACGCTTCTCGACATACACTAGTCTGAAAAGACTTATCGACGCTGCCTATTGTAACATCGATTGTCGATATGGTTTTTCCCTTGAAGATGCCTATGAAGCTTTCAGGCGATCTCTGGAATGGAAAAACCTGAGTATTGAGGGAATCATGACTCATCCATATCAAACTGCAACAAAATTACTGCCACCTTTCATGAGACAAATTCATGAGAAATATGGAGCTGAGATGAAATATCTTAACATTGGAGGGGGATTTGATCCAGGCACAGCACGATTCGTAACAGGTACAGATATGGTCTTAGATTTCTTAAGGCAGAAAATCGGTCTAAAGTCCAAACTGACTTATGAAATGAATGTTGCTAACATAGAGTCGGTTGCTAAGTCGATAGTCGATGAAATCAAGCAAAGCCTAGGAAGATTGCGTGAACCAACCATAGTCGTTGAACCCGGGCGTTACATTAGTGCCTCGGGGATTTTACTAGTGAGTGTTGACCACGTGAAGAAAGCTGGCGGCTACAAATGGGTAATTGTAGATGGCGGAACAAATCTACTTCCTTACTCTTCGGGCTTCCGAGAGATCCGCAAAATCGTTGTGGCGAACAAAGCGTCCAAACAGCCAGAAGAAGTTGTCAACATAGTTGGGCCTCTGCTATACTCGGAAGATTTCATCAATTTGAGAACCAGCATTCCTGAAACGTCTGAGGCAGATATACTTTCGATTTTTGGATGCGGGTCTTATACAATTTCAAGATCGAATCAATTCCTCCATCCCCGCCCTGCCGTAGTCCTTATCGATCCCAACGGTGAAGTCGAATTGATTCGGGAGAAGGAAACCTTCGAAGACGTCATGCGCAACGATAGAATATTTTAAGAACGTAGTTCGCTTTCACTCTTTCATTTTCTCTGAGACTGGATGATAGAAGTTGGTTAGTCACCAAGTATTAGTTTCAGAAGCATATAATCCAATTACAATTTCTATTTTGAGGTCACTGGCGAGAAAGGGCATAGATACTGTAGTCCTAACTAACCATCGTGTTTCCCTCTCCACTTTTTCAAAACATGGCAAGAACCAAATTCTAGTTCCTTCTCCGGCCATCCAAAATCAATACGTGGATGCGGTCGAGAAGATCGTTAGAAAGATGCATTTTGAGATTCTCTTTCCAGTACTGGATTTATCTCTCATTCCCATATCGAAGAATAGAGATAGACTAGCTAAGTACGTGAAACTCCCAATTCCCCCTTACGAATCAATGGTTAAATGCTTTGACAAATCAGCTACCATCAAGCTCGCTCGTGAAAGTGGGGTTCCAGTTCCAAGAACATATTTCGTACATAATGATATGGAACTTAAGAATCTCTCTAAGGAAATAACTTATCCGACGGTAGTTAAACCACGATGGTCAATTTCCTGGAGTAGAGATAATGCATTTCAGAGAAGATGCGCGTACGTTGGTTCGGCGAAAGAACTCTTTTTGACCTATGAGAGTATTAATGAATACTTCCCATTTCCCTTTGTTCAGGAATACGTTCAGGGTACAAATTACTCGGTTGCAGCATTATGTAATGAAGGAAGACCTAGAGCATATTGTTGCATTAAGGTTCACAGAGCTTGGCCCCCAACCGGCGGTAACAGTTCTTTTCGCGAAAGTGCAAAGCTTGACCCAAAAATGAGAGCATACACCGAAATTTTGCTTAAAAACCTCAATTATCATGGGATTGCAGAAGTTGAGTTTCGATTGGATTCAAGGGATAATATTCCAAAGTTAATGGAAATAAATCCTCGCTTTTGGGGATCACTTGAAGTTGCGATGAGAGCGGGTGTTGATTTTCCCTACTTGCTATATCGTATGACCATGGATGACGACGTTAATACAGTCTCTGATTATGAAGTCGGAGTTAAAGGCAGATACTTAGGGCAAGATATGTATTATGTCATCAGCCTTCTTACCGACGCATTACCTAGTCCAAGCATTCTAAGACCACATAGACTGCATGCAATGCTGAAGTGGCTGAAATTCTATGAACCCAGAACATTTTATGACATGCTTTGTAAGGATGACCCCGTTCCCTTCCTATTTTCATTTGCTATACAATCGCCAGTAGGAATAATGAGACTTTTGCGGCGTAGAAGATATGCATGGAGCTCTCCAAGACCAGCCTGACGGAGGAGAGCGCTTGAGAGTAAGAGAAATTAACGAATTTCAATCTTTGGAAAATGATTGGAGAAGCCTACTAGAAAAGAGTATGGATGACGATGTCTTTTCAACATGGGAGTGGCAATCTACTTGGTGGAGGCATTTTGGAAATGGCAGAAAACTGCGAATCTTACTTGTTGAAGACAAAGATAGAGTCCTAGCGGTGGCTCCACTAATGCTCAGTAGGTACAGCGTGCCTGGTTTGGGCGAAATACGGAAAATAGAATTTGTTGGGGCACCTCATTCCGATTACCATCACTTTATCATTTTGAAAAACGAACTTGAGTATGTGAAGCTTGCAATAGACTATCTGGAACACAACTTTGCGGACTGGGATTGGATAGAACTGAAAGAAGTTCCTGCATCTTCTCTGACGGCTAATCTTCTAAGGACATACGCTTGTAATATTTCATCCGAACTGGGGATTAGAGAACGTGTATGTAATATTTGCCCTTATATTTCGTTGCCTGACTCATTGGACCTTCTAATGAAAGGGTTGACCAGAAACATAAGACAAAACTTGAAAAAATACTCGAGAAGAATTGAGGCAAAGTATGACCTGAAACTGGAAACATACGATGAGGCAGGGTTCTCAGTTGAAGAAGCCATGGAAGCATTCATCAAATTGCATCAAAAAAGATGGACGGCAAAGGGCTTGCCTGGTGCTTTTCGTGTTCAAAGGAAGAAGTTCCACGATTTCCATATAGAGGTAGCCAAACGTTTTGCCGAAAAGGGATGGCTAGGTTTGTTTTTTCTGACAGCGAATGACGAAATTGCTTCTGCACAACTCACATTTGAATACAAAGGAAAAATGTATGCCTATCTTTCTGGGTTAAATCCAGAATACGTTAACTATTCCGCCGGAAATTTGATTATTATGTTGCTTTTGGAGAGATGCCTTAGAAAAAGTATAAAAGAATACGATATGATGAGGGGCGATGAATCTTACAAAGCACTATGGACACCAAGATACAGGAGAAACTTTGAGACTTGGTTTATCCGGAGAAATTTGCGTTCGAGGTTCTATGGTTGGGCAACGTGGAACAACACTATTACTAATTTGGCCAAGAAGTTGAGAATATCCCTAGAACCAAAGTATACTTAGTGATGACGTTGTTGTTTGATTTCAACTAACTTCTGATTACTAAAACTATGTTGAATGCTTTACAAAGAGTTTTGATGTTTTCAATTGCTTTGAACTTTAAACCTGTGATTTCAGCACTTACCGGATTGAATGTCACGGAACTCATTGAAGAAACATATAGGCACAGGTAGTCAGATTCCATAGGCAGGGCGCACACTACAATTAGTACAGCGGTCAAATCCTTTCAAAGACCTCAGCGTTCCTCTTTGTGTGTTTCTAGAAACCTAGGGAAGTATGGTTTTGAACAAAATTAACCTAGGGCTAATCGGATTAGGTCAAATGGGAAAGACTCATCTCCACAATTGTCTCTGCTTGAAGAATGCTAGGCTGGTTGCTGTAGCAGATGTTTCCAAAAGATCTCTGGCCACAATGAAAAAGACCGGTATAAGGCAGTTTACAGACTACGACGATTTGCTAGAAGATTCGAATATAGACGCCGTGATTATCTCACTGCCTAACTTCCTTCATGCAGAAGCCGCTATCAAATCGGCAGAGAATGGGAAACATATGTTTATAGAAAAACCCCTAGCGCGAAGTGTAAGCGAAGCTGAACGAATTGTGTCTGCCGCAAAATCAAACGGAGTCAGACTAATGATGGGATATGCGTTGCGATTCTTCCCTTCGTTTATGAGATTGAAGCATGAGATAGAACAGGGGACCTTAGGTGAAGTGCAGATCGCTGTGGCAAATCACATAGGCCCAGGCCCGTTTTTCTCTAGAGACGAAAAATCGATACCTAAGCCGGTCCCCTCATGGTGGTTTGATGAGAAACTCGTAGGCGGCGGTGCGCTCCTAGACCTAGGCTGTCACATGATCCAACTCTTAAGATGGTACTTTGGCGAAACCGCTAGCATCCAAGCTTATTTGGGACATAGGTTTAGCATGGACTATGAAGACCATAGTACTTGCATTCTAAAGTTCAAAAATGGAACCCTTGCAACACTAAACGTGGGATGGTTTGCAAGATATCAGAAAGCAAAAATCGATCTTTTCGGAACTGCGGAGCATGCTTTTGCAACATCGCAATCTTCGGTTCTATTTGACTTTGCCAATAAGATATTCAGGAGAAACCGCTCATCTCCGACTTACAAAGAAATCGAATACTTTGTGAAATGCCTAGAAACGGATACAGTACCCTCTCCCTCTGGAGAAGACGGGTTGGAGGACGTTAGGTTGATTTCAACAGCCTACAACAACGCCCTTCAAGTTCAAGAAGACTTAGGTGGTCATGGATGAGTCTAGTAAGCCTTGTTAAGTTTGATGAACAATTCATGTCGCTGACAGAAGCTATTGAAAAATCTCTGGACTTGATACATTTTCAGTTCGACCGAAAAGTTCACAAAGTTGCAATAAAACCGAATTTATGTTATTACTGGGATTATTCCACTGGGGAAACTACTGATCCAAAATTTGTAGGCGCGCTTATCGATGTTATGAGAAACCATATTTCTCCAAGCATTGAGATTTCGGTCGTGGAATCAGATGCTTCTGCCATGAGATGCGAATATGCGTTCAGGATGTTAGGTTATGAAAGAATGGCTAAAGAAAAAGGAGTCGGATTATTAAACTTAACTGCCGACCATGCTGAAAAAATGAGCGTAAACATTGGAAAAAAACACCACCAGTTTTCCATCCCGAAAACATTAATGGATGCCGACATGGTTATCAATGTTCCAAAAATCAAATACATGTCAGGGATCAAAATTACATGCGCCCTAAAGAACATCTATGGGTGCAACCCCTATCCGCAGAAATACAAATACCATAAATGGATTGACGAAGTCGTGGTTAGCCTTAATAAAATCATAAAATCCGACCTATGTATAATAGACGGGAACATATTAAGAGGCATAAAAACTAGGAAACTTGGACTAATAATGGCAAGCACAGACCCTGTTGCAATAGACGCCGCAGCGGCAGAAATTGCAGGAGTCAATCCGAACTCGGTGAGATATCTAAAATTGGCTACTAAGGAAAAAATAGGAAACATAAACTTCATCCAAAAAGGAAAACCCTTAGATTACTTCAAGAAATCATTCCCTCGAAGGAATATGAAATACCGAGCGCGAAGATTTCTTTCCGCGGTCTATACTCTCTCATTGCTAAAGAATCTTGCAAATTCACGACCGTAGAAATTGAAGAGCTAGCACAGTAGAACTCATTGAATAGCCTACGAGTGGGTCCGACGTAAGTATGATAGCGCAAATTGCAAGTGAGAATGATGAGAGTCCTCACGGGCTAGTCAGAGCACGAGTTTCAGAAAAGGAAACACATGGGTCGATTTTCAAGGCAATTCGGTTGACAAATATCAAGCGTGAAGAGCCTATAGACTATGTAGCTACAAAGCCCGAACTATGCCATTGCTGTGCGCCTAAGGAAATTGTTGTGATTGCCCCGCATCCTGACGATGAAACTTTGGGGTGCGGTGGGACGATTGCGAAGAAATTGAGTCAAGGATGTAAAGTTAGAATAGTGGTCGTGACGGATGGAAGATGTGGTTTGAAAACGCTCAGTGTAAGTTCAGATTCTATGCTCAAGAAGCTGAAACATATCAGAAAAGAGGAAGTACTAAGAGCTACAAGCATTTTGGGTGTGCCCAAAGAAAACGTCGTTTTCTTGGATTTCGAAGATGGAAAGCTACAGAAATATGAGAAAGAGGCTGAAGAGAAAGTTATTGGATTACTGGACAAGAATCCTCCTCCAGTAGAGGTCTATTTTCCGTATAAGAAGGATTCCCACCCAGATCACCGCGCAACAAATCGAATAACCCAAAGCGCACTCAGAGAATTGGACTTGCCTTCGATAAAATTCCAGTACTCAATTGCGCAGACTTACTCGCGTGTTGGGCCACTTGTAGATGCGCTATTTAATCTGGTTAGACATAACATGATCTACATTGACATCTCACAATTTCTGGATGTGAAAAGGACCGCAATCAAAGAATTTGTAAGTCAGACATCAATAGTATCAACTAGACAGAAAAGATCGGTCATAAAAAACGCGGAAAGATTCCTCAGAGACAGAGAAATATTCTATGTTGAAACACAGTGAGGCCACTTGCAAAAGGCGCGCGCCAGAAAAGGGTGCACGAATAGAAAATCCATTACTTCACAAATATTGTTTATTTGTTCAACATTTATGCGAGAACACTTTTATTGGAGGGATTGTAATATATCTTAATACACAATATTCCGCGGGGCGAAGCAGCGCATGCTTCATCTCAAAAAGTCTGACGGAAGTATCATCCACAGGCTGGCTGTGACTACTCTTGTTCTGCTGATCCTAGTCGCCAATGCAATGGCGCAGTCAGGTGCTTTCCAGTTTCTTCTCCCTTCAACAGGGCGAATCGTCTATATGACAGCTTTGCACACCCAAGGCAGATATATCTTGGACGAAGCGAATAACACGGTCTACTTAAGAGGAATAAACTATGAGACGCTCAACTACTTTCCGAATGGTCAGTGGGTTCCAATAGGAAAGGGATGGACAGCAGGGGCAAATGTCTGGGATCCCAATGCTGTAAAGGACAACCTAAATGGTATCCGAAATTGGGGGCTCAACACTATTCGATTTCACTTTGCGCTGTTGTGGTGGCTTAACAATACAAGTGGCTATCGTCAACACCTAAGAGATGTAGCTCATTGGGCGGGTGAACAACAACTGTACGTTATCTACGACCTAGCAGATCCATACGGAAATCAGTACCCTTGGCCACCAATGCCGTATCGCCCTTGGGCTAATAGCAGTCTAGTAGATGAAGACGGGTTCGTGCAGTTTTGGCGCGAATTTGCGATCGACCTTGGAGGATATCCAAATGTTATCTTCGAGATATACAATGAGCCCCATAGTATTCCAATGGACGAATGGCAAAGAGTTCATCAACTATGCATCAACGCCATACGTGAATCTTCCCAGAATCTAATCGTTGTCCAATATAACTATGGACTAGATTATTGGAATCAACCTAATCCGGTTGGAATGTCATGGGTTTGGAATTACCCCCTAAGTGGGACGAACATAATATACTCAACACACGTCTACAGATATCATAATCATCTTGGATTAGACAAACCATACGATTACGCGACTATCAAACAGAGGTTAAATGCCACTTATGTGCCAGATGTGCAGGAAAGGAACCTTGGGCCAGTCCTTATAGGAGAAACTGGCGCTAACAACTTTGATGTGCCAGCAGAAACAGATTTCCTAAGAAATATTCTTCAGATACTAAACGAGTGGGAAATGCACTACATAGGATTTGAGTGGTACCCTAATTTCAGGCGTTTTGGGATGCTAGAAAACACTCTTTATATTCCTCCTCCAGATGCAGCAGGGCAGATATTAATAAACGCTAGTGCTAAAGGTCCCTGAAAACATACGTCGCGTCTGATCGTTGCTGGCCACTGCACTAAATTCAAGAGTGAAATACTCTTAATTTCAAGCAAGCAAAAAAGCCCTGTGGTAGAAAAAATCGATAAATTCTTGAGTGCTAAAGAAAAATCCTACGTTGTCAAAAAAAGTCTTAGATAGATGCGCACCTAGTCATTCTGCCCCAATACCATAGTCTGGCATAGAGGAATCAACCTTGAAGGCAATGGATCCAACAAGTTAATATTCGGAGTCTAAATTAAATCGACCAAGCACTAGATTTATCCTTATCTATTGTGCTGTTTGCAGGCTTCTTGCTGCGGTTCTAATGCACGCATCTTCAACTTCGTCCAGCTTATCAAATCACGTGCACATACTGTTCTGATGGGGAACATGAATGAATACCATTTTGCTTTGGTTTGTATTCTTCATCTTCTCCTTTGGTGTTCTGGGGTTTGTTTTCATTTTCACAAAAAGAGCTACGAAACTGCCTTGGTGTATCAATGTCAAAAATGACTATAAGCCGAAAGTCTCGATTGTGGTTCCTACATACAACGAATCAAAAATGATCCACTTTAAACTCGAAAACCTAGCTAGGCTAGATTATCTAGAAGATTTGACAAAGATAATCATAGTGGACAGCAACTCTAAAGATAACACACTAGAGATCGTGAAAGACTTCATAGAGCAACATCCAGAAGCAAATATACAAGTTTTGATGGATTATGAAATGAGGGGAAAATCTGCTGCGCTAAACATGGCTTTGGAAAAATGTGAAGGAGAAATTGTTGTTATTTCAGACTCGGATTCGCTTTGGAGACCTAATATTATCAGCAAGGCATTACCCTATCTTTCTGACCCTAAAGTAGGAGCTATTTCTGGGCCAAAGGTTCTCCTGAATTCGGAGCAATCTTGGGTGACGAAAACGGAAAATGCCTATCTAGACTCTTTGAACATGAGGAGATTTGGCGAGTCGAAGATCGACTCAACTCTTTTCTTTGAAGGCGGTTTCAGCGCGTACAAAAGAGACCTAGTTGAAGCATTTGATCCTTACAATACAGGTTCAGACGATAACGGCACGGTAATTCAGATACTGGAAAAGAAAAAAAGAGCTATATTTGTGCCTGAAGCGGAGTTTTTCACTGTTTTCTCAACTACTTGGAGGGGGAAGTTGGCAATTAAAACAAGAAGAGCAAACCAACTAGTTCGGGTTCTCTGCAAATACGCTTCCTTGCTTCTCGGAAAACGCATTCAAACTTGTAGAGCAATTATATTATTAAATATTATCACACTTCTGCTTAGTCCGGTTATGTTCATCTTCTTTTTGGCAGTATCGATTCTATTACTGCTTGAATTTCCGTACTTTCTGTTCCTATTTTCAGTTTTCTTGATCCCAAAAGCGAGGTCTTTCTTGCTTGAGGTCATCTCAAGCTTTCTCTTGCTTTTTGTAACTCTTTTTTTCATTGCTTTAGGCAAGAAATTCGTCGTTTGGAAAAAACCTGAAGAGAAGATTTCAGTTACCGAGGAAATGCTTCGTACGCGTGGGCTGATTTAGTAGCGCGCGCCCTTACTTTTCTGGCCTATTACCCCGAGATTCAGTGAAATAAATTTAAGCCTGTCGAAGGGTCTGTTGAACATTTGTTCAACCCACGCAATTTTGCGATTCTTGTAAGGTATTATGAAAAGGCCTATTCCGCGCATTGCTAAAATCTTGAGATTTCTGCTGGCAAAAAGCTTTCTTAAAACAAAGATATCAAAGTGATTTATATCAGTAGGTTGACTAGCCCTGAATCTTCTTAAGAATGACCACACAAATCTTGCAGGACCTCCAACGCCGCCTTGAGTCATATTCACATAGTTCGGCACTGTGACAACAATAAACCCCGAGTTTTTCGTCACTCTTGAAAGCTCATCAAAAACCTTTTCGTAGTTGGGAACATGTTCAAGTGTTTCTGAGCATATGCACAAGTCATATGAACAATCTCTAAGAGGGAGGAATTTACCATCACCTATCATAAGACTCAATCGATCCCTACAGGGAGACTTTCTCCTCTGTGTATTCGCAAAAGTCACGGCGCGCTTGGTTATGTCCATGCCATTGACATTATCAAATTTCTGGCTTATCCATAGTGACAAGGCACCTACTCCACATCCAACTTCCAAAACATCCTTCGCGTCAGTTGAGGCGGTCAATTTCAGCAAGTCCAAGACCAATGAATTCCATCTATCAGACAAGCTAAACTTCCTGTCAATGGACTTCGCGTCCATAGACAATCGGATATAAGTATTGTCCCAGTTCTCCTTCGACGTTTGATGCACCCTTGATAAATGCCCAACACGTGCTTTTTTTGTGTTTCGGACGGCAGAAAAATAAAAGCTAGAACTAGCGCGCGCTAACAAAGAATTGGGAGTGAACAATTCCTATAGATTCACATTGCTAGGCGGAACATTTGATGGCCATCACTGAGTTAAGAAAGTCAATTTTGATAATTGCTCTGCTTCAGTTTGCCTTTATCTTTCCTGTGATCCTGAATATCCCGTTTGCTAGGCAAGTTATCGTCTTCCTGTGTCTAATCTTCATACCAGGAATAATGATTCTAAAGGTTCTCCAATTAGGCGAGCTCCATTGGGTTGAAATGGTCTTCTTTTCCGTAGGATTCAGTATTATATTCTTGATGATTATTGGGCTATTTATGAATGAAATGGGCCCATTAATCGGCTTTTCGAGACCCTTGTCTGAACTTCTTCTAATATTAGTGTTGGATGGAGCCTTGGTTTTAATGTTTGTTTTGGGCTATGTGACAAAAAAAGAGTTCAAGTTTCATGTGGGTAAAGACCTAATGCAGGTTCGATTGATTGTTTCAACGATTCCCTTTGCTTTGCTTCCTATTCTCAGCGTTGTAGGGACAATTTGGGTAAACGCCTATAATGACAACCGAATTCTGCTCTTTCTGATAACGGCAATCGCAATGTTATTTGTTTTTAGCGTTCTTTCGGAGAAAGTACTTCCTGCGAAGCTATATCCTATTGCCTTGTCTCTTATTGCCATTGCATTACTTTTTCATTATTCACTCATATCCCCTTATATTACTGGTAATGACATTCAGCTCGAATATTATTCATTCAGAGTAACACAAGACGCGGCTCATTGGAACCCTGTCATTAAAAATACCTGGGATTACACTTACGCTCGATTTAATTCTATGATTAGCATAACTATACTTCCCACTATTTTTTCAAACTTATTGAACATAAATGCAACATGGACCTTGAAGATAATTTATCCATTAATTTTCCTATTCGTACCATTATGTCTCTATCAACTGTGGCAGACCTTCATAGGAAAGAAGAGGGCTTTCACGGCTGCCTTTTTTCTCATGGCACAACTAACATTTTATACAGAAATACTTGGTCTAGCCAGAGAGATGGTTGCCGAGTTGTTTTTTGCTCTGCTACTATTTGTTCTTCTAAACAATAAGATGAAACCGTTCAGCAGAGAATTGTGCTTCATAGTGTTTGGCACTGGCTTGATACTATCCCACTATTCAATGTCATACATTTTCCTATTCTATATTTCACTGGTTTTGATTTTTCTCTTCATAGCTAAAAGACCAAGCGCGACCATAAGCCTAAGTATGATTATGCTTTTTTTTGGGATAATGTTTTCATGGTATATCTTTACTTCCTCGTCTGGTGCGTTTACCAGTCTTTTGAATTTTGGCGGCAATGTCTACAGTGACCTAGGGGCATTCTTCAACATCGAGTCAAGAGGCAGCGGAGTGATGAGTGGCCTAGGATTAAAAAGTGCACCAACTATTTGGAACACAGCGAGCAGGATTTTCGCCTATGCTACAGAATTCTTGATCCTTGTGGGCTTTATTTTGTTTATAACCAGACGAACCACCCTGCGTGCGCACTCACAAGCAACCTTTAGCCGCGAATATATGGCACTTTCTTCAGTGAATATTGTATTATTGGCATTATTGATTTTGGTGCCAGGATTGGCGTTAACGTTGCGTATTGAGAGATTCTATCATATACTACTGTTTGTTTTGGCACCTTTCTGCGTACTGGGTGTCGAAGAGTTAGTCGCGCTTGTTTCAAAATCAAAAATAGAATTAAAAACTCTGATCTTGCTTTTGGCTATCCTAGTTCCTTACTTTCTCTTTCAGACAAACTTCATCTATGTGGTCGTAGGCAATCCGTGCGAGTCGGTACCTTTGAGCAAGTATCAAATAGATAGATATCGATTATTTACCTCTTATGGATACGTTGATGAGCAGAGTATATTTGGAGCTCAATGGATGTCGCAGCACTTGAATATGGACGCTACGCCAATAGGTGCTGACGTGATCTCTCCCACATGGATATTTACGAGTTCTTGTATGTATAGAGGCAACGTAGACATGCTATCAAATAGTACTGTTATTGGAAGCAGAGAAACAGTCTATCTAAACTCGTATAACGTTATAGACAGATCAATCCCGGGCATGTATTTTTATCCTTGCAACACCACTTATATTTTTTTTGTCCTAGGGAATCTAGACAAATTATACTCAAACGGAGCTTCAGAGGTTTATCAGAACAGCCAAACATAGCCTTAGCATTCAGATGCGCGCGCATAGCCTGGAATTCGTTAGAAAAGACTAGTTTCGATTATTTTTGGGTAATGTTTTCGAAAAGCGCGCTTTATTCGAACACCTTCAGCTTCATAATGAGCGGATGGATGTGTTAAAGTGACTGATCGATTAATAAAATTTCTTCGTTGTTCTTCATGTTTAGGAGCGATGATCTTTCACAAAGTGAACGCACCTGAAGTCTTTGAGAAAACAGGAATTTTGGTGTGCAGTAAGTGCGGAAAGAGCGCTATAATGATAAAGGGGATACCGATCTTCCGGATATTTTTTGATGATTTAGCTTCCGCATCGAGAGTTCTTGCAGAGATAGTAGACGGCGAACCAAGGGTGAGGCAGCTCCTGACCCAGCTCCTGGGGAGAACCGAAAATCCAGTTCTTAAGCTTGCTAATCTGTTGAATTTCCTAGACAATGCGAGCTTGGTCGAGGTATTCGATTTCTTCAAAACAAGCTACATCAATCTGCATCGGTTCTCTTCAAGAAAGTATGTGGAGATTCAGCAATTTCTAGCTCAGAAACCGGTAGAAACATTGCTCGATATTGGATGTGGGTTTGGTTGTAGTTCAGTTTCTTTCACACTTCGAAAAAAAGCAGACTACTGCGTTGGACTTGACGAAAAACTTCTTTTTCTTTTTCTTTTTCAGAAGTATTGTTCTCACCAAGGGATCCAGAACGTCGACTTAGTATGCTTCGACGCTAGTAAACAGCCATTCCCGTTCAGGTCTGCCTCGTTTGAATTGACAATTGCAATAAGTTTTTTCAATCATTTTCTTAGCACCCGAAGCCGAGAGAATGTGAATTCCTTTTTTAATGAATTACACCGAGTAAGTAGATTAAACGCTGAAGTATATATAGACGCGGTGCCAAACAGAATGACTCCTATTCCTGGAGAAATAAACACATCACTGATAGTGCAGAAAGGATTTAGAAGACACCTTGCCGAGATCGTTGCACGCTACATACCTACCAAGTGGTTTCCAAGGTCAGTATCTCTTAATCTTTACTGGTTGTTCTATAAATTCTATTGTGCATCTGCAAGAACAAAAATGGAGTCGTATGAAACATTCCTGAACTACGCTTCGGCCATTGTTCCTGAAATCGACGTAAATGCCCTGCCTGTTTTTCCCTCATCGTACGTTAGATTTCTTTCAAACTTCAATAAGGTAAGCGTCATTCCTCAAACCAAGTTTTATCAAAAACATCCCTATGCAGAAGAGAAGTGGACAACAAGGGATTTTCTGGGTTCTCCTTATCTAATCCTTCTTTGCGAAAAATAGCTAGCGAACCCGGAAATCGGTCATCTAATGTTGAACAAGATCCTGCCCAACAACCATTTTTGCGAGGCTTCTACTATGGAATGGACAACTGAAAGAATCCTAGAGAATGTCAAAAACCAGTTAAGAAAAACGACTGCTCAAAAATTCGGGTGGAAAAAGAAGACTAAGAAACCTCTTCTTAGAGCTTGGAAGATCTTTTGTTTTAAATCCTTTGGGAAAAAAGAAAATATCATGAGGATCGGGCGAACTTCGAGATTCGGTTTAGATGAGTTTGGTAGAGACGTTGAAAAGGGTTTAAAAGAATATGTTAACCTTTTGAAGGAACGCGGGCTTAATCTAAACACTGTTATCCTTCTAGGATCCAGGGTCAAGAGTAAATGTAAACCAGATAGTGATATCGACATAACGGTAATTGCTAGCAATCTCCCTAAGGAAGGAAATTACCACATACCGTTTGGGGCGATATTTGGGTTCAGAAGATGGCTCTATTTGTCCGACAGACCTTTATTCCTTGGTGTTGAACCGGGTGGTTGTTGTTCTAAGGAAGAATTTATGCTTAGACTAGAGAATTTTGATGTTCTAGCACTTGACGCTTTATACTATGGAACTGTGATCTATGATGATGGTTTTTGGATTGAAGCAAGGCGTAGGTTTAAGGAAATAGAAACCAAGTACGGATTACGTGGGACCAAACTGAAACAGCTATTGCATCCATTTTGAACAAGTGCAAACGTCGATTTTGGAGTCAAAACAAGGATGTTCATATGTTTCATAGGAATAGACGGTTCTGGAAAAACCACTAACGCAAAGCTTTTGGCTGATTTTCTTTGTAGCCATGGATATTCTTGCGTAAATGTGCGAGTTGCACATCGCCCAGTTGCTTCCTATGTTTTCTATGGAATAACCAGGTTACTTGGATTTTGGAACAGAATCGAAAAGGGAAAATTCACCGACCCCCTAGAATTCGCTCCCTCCGATATTCGGAGCAAAATTAACCCTTTATGGCTGTTTTTCCTCTTTCTTGATTTTCAAATACTAAGCTTGATGAAAGTGCGCATTCCTCTTCTTTTACGCAAAACAGTCATAGGCGATAGGTATACTTACGATCTAATCGCAGAATTGTGTCTTTTTAGACAATATTCAAGGAAATTCGGGAGGTTTCTCCTACAGACTGTACCGGTGCCTGACATGGTCTTTTTGACCGATGTGCCAGAGAACATTGCCAAAGAAAGACATGGATGCTCCCTGAGTTACCTTTCAGCAAGAAGAAAAATGTACCTGAGATTGGCTTGGATTTTGAATCTTTTCATAATCGACACGACAAATAGCCTTGAAACCACAAGAGATCAGATAATTCACCGTGTTCTAGAACGCTGCGATGTGAATATTCGTCAATCCGAGAAATGAATCAAAAGGAGATTTGAATGAAAATCGCCTTCGTTTGTGAAGGCTTTTCAGAGTTTTCAGTAGTCGCACAGCCATGGAAACACATTTATGAAATCGCCAGCAGAATGGGTGACTTGGGAAACGAAGTCCACATAATAACTGACCGCAATCAAGAGTCACCGCCTCTTACGCAAATCGGAGAACTCTCTGTTCATCGAATTGCCAAAGAAGGTTTAGTATTTGATCGTAGAGAACTCCTAGAAACTGTAAAGAAGACTCATGCGGACATAATTAATTGCTATGGCGGACCACTATCAGCTTTCTATTTCTGGCGTCTGCAAAACCGCTTGCAAAGCGATGTCATTTTGACCATGTTCAAAGGAAGGATTTTCCCAGAAGACATTATTAACCTACGAGTCGCAGATATCTTTTCATTACCGGACTGGCGTGCGCTTTCGACCAATGTATTGTATTCTCTCCTTCCAAGTTTCTTACTGAGGCAATGGTTGGAAGCTCCCAATCTTAAAAGAATCATCACGTGGAGCGAGCGCCTAAAATTGCATTTGTTGAAAATGGGAATCAGCGAGCAGAAGATAACTGCAATATCTTCTGGCGTAGACACGAAAACTTTCCGGCCAATATCAGATTCAGATGCGCTTGCCTATAGAAAGCAACTCGGGTTTGCTGCAGACGATTTCTTGATTTTGTATTTTGGACCTTTATCAGGATTTCGAGGCGCAGACACTGTGATACTCGCTATGAAAGATATTCTTGAGGGGAACTCGTCCGCCAAGCTCATTTTGCTAGATCGTAGACTAGCTAACGTACAGAGCAAAGAAAACGCCATTGAAAAGGTAGCGCACAAAACCTCAAGTATACACCTCGTCAGAGGAATTCAAAGCCTATCGAAACTTATTCAGTACTTGGCCGTGACAGACGCTGTAGTTCTCCCCTTCAGATTTTGGCCACATATCGAATGCCCGCTTACCGTGCTCGAGGGTATGGCTATGAAAAAGCCGGTAATCACAACCAATACAGGAACCGTGCCAGAAATCGTGCATCACGGCAAGACTGGAATCTTAGTGACCCCAAGGAAACCTAAGCTTGTTTCGGAATGGGTATTGGCACTTTCGAAAAACAAGGACATGGCGGCTCGTATCGGTCAAAATGCTCGCGAATATGTTGAGAGATATCATGATTGGAATATCATAATGCACAGAACCGTTGACGCGTTTGGCGATCTATGAATCAATATTTTAGGGTTGTCAGAGACTCACCGCAACGAATCCAGACAGAAGGAAAACGATAACGCGCGAGATCAAAGTAGCTCTAATATCGCATGAGTTTCCTCCATTTGTGATTGGGGGAATCGCGATGAATTGTTATCACTTAGCTCAGAGTCTTTCAAAAAAGAAAATAAGCACAACAGTTTTCTCTGGGAGATCTACCACGGTTCATGTGGAGAAGCTAAACGATTACTTGGAAATTGTGCGACTACCATGTCTAAACTTTCCCCCGAGATACTTGTGGTTTCAGCTGCAAAATCTCGGTATTTTTCGAAGATTACTCAGAAACTTCACGATCTTACATGCCGTGAATCCCATCTCGTCAGCCTTTAGTGTAGGCATAAAGAAGAAGTTGAGAATACCCCTTGTGACAACAAACCATGGTGACGAATTGAATGCCTTGAAGCTATTCGCCAATTCACCACTTCAACAGTGGACAATTGGTGATTTCAACATATTTGTCACGTCGTATCCTCTGCAACAGATTTCAATCAAAGCGTGTTTAAGGGATTCTAACCACATCGTTGTCCCCGGGTATTTCATACTTGAGTTAATGAAGAGGACGTATCCATATTTTGACTTTCAAAAGACCTCCGTCATTCATAACGGAATAATTCTGGATGAAATAGAAAGGAAGAAACAGGATTCCGACCAGATTAGTTCATCAATTCTGTACTATGGTCAGCTAATTTATAGAAAAGGGATACTTTACCTTGTTAGAGCCATGGCTGCCGTACAAAAGAATTTCCCAGAATGTCGTTTAAACATTGTCGGAAGGGGCCCATTAGAAAACAAAATAAAAAAAGAGGTCTTGAGACTAAACCTACAGGACGTTATACGCTTCCAGGGCTATCTTCCGAACACACAGCTTATTTCCGAAGTGAAAAAAGCTAGCCTTGTTGTTCTCCCGAGTATCTATGAAACAGGTCCGTTTATTGCGGCTCTGGAAGCTATGGCATGCAAGAGACCGTTGGTAACTTTCAACTTGCCTTTCACGCGCGAATTCATTTCTCACATGGAAAATGGTGTTCTCGCTCAGGCTGGCAGTGTAAAAGACCTTTCCTCAAAAATCGAGTTGCTTCTTAGCGATAGGAAGTTATGTCGGAGATTAGGTGAAAATGCGTATCTATATGTTAAGAAAAAGCACGACTGGAATGTATTAGTCGAAAAGTACGTTGATGTTTACCAAAAACTCTGTGCCTAGCTAGGGAAAAAATGGACCAACAAGAAATGCAGAGTGAAGTTACTGTTGGCTTAGTTGTCAAGAATTGCGAACGTACTATAAATAGAGCTCTGACTAGTATTGCCTCGCAGGATTTTCCAAGTCACCTTATGAGAATCATAATCGTTGATGATGACAGCAACGATAGAACATTGCCTATTGTAAAAGATACCGTCTCCAAGCTGAACGTACGCACTAGAATATTAGAGAGTGGAGGAAAGGGGTTAGGTGCGGCTAGAAATTTGGTTCTTCAGAACGCTTTGGGCAAGTACATAATATGGATCGATGGTGACATGGTAATACCAAAGGATTTCGTAACGAGACAAGTGGAGTTTATGGAGCATAACCCAGAAGTCGGAAAAGCGAGATCAAAGCGAGAGAAAGTCCAAAATGAAAAGATTGTCGCTACCTTAGAAAACCTGAGTGTACTCTGTTATGAGGCGGGGAATACTGAAATAACATCAAGACTCTTGGGAATCGGTGCATCAATCTGTCGTGCCCAAGCTTTGAGACAGGTTGGAGGTTTTGACGAGACTTTCAAAGGAGCAACAGAAGACATAGATATTGAGGCTAGGATTCGAGCTGCAGGCTGGAAAGTGGCTCAATGCGAGCCTCGATTCTACCACAAGGAAAGAGATACATGGAACGCCTTATGGACAAGATATCTATGGTATGGTTATGGCATGCACTTCTTTATTCATAAGCATCCTAAGATGATCATTCTTTGGCAAACGACTCCTCTCGTAGCTCTTGCCGTTGGAGTCGTCCACTCCATTAGGGGATACAAAACAACTCGTAGAAAAATCTCCTTCTTGTTGCCTTTGCAGTACTTCTTGAAGAGACTGGCTTTCTGGGTCGGCTTTTTCAAAAGCCACATTACCGGTTACGAGTACAAGCCGAGAGGTGTTTCATAGAGACAAATATAAGACATTGATCAGCTAGCATTCCTTGGATGTTTGGCCTAGGAGTTTAGCATTTTACAACTCAGAGAGCACCAAAGATGAAGAAAGCTAATCTCGGCCTAATTGGGCTAGGAACGCAGGGGAAAATCCATCTACGTAATCGTCTTTACTTAAAGAATGCTAATCTCGTCGCTGTATCGGATACCTCAGAAAAGTCACTACATATAGCAAGAAAAGCAGGAGTAAAACGTGTTTTCAAGAACTACGGAGACCTACTTAAGGAGCCTAGTTTGGATGCTGTGATAATTTCTTTGCCTACATTCCTTCACGCTGAGACCGCCATAAAAGCAGCAGAATATGGAAAGCAGGCGCGCGCGCCCAGAGATTCTGACTCCGGAATTCACAAAGATTATCAGACGTTAATCGGATATCATACGACTTGTGAAGGTCTTTCGAACAGAAAAAACGTGTAGAGAATGAAAGACAGATTTAGAGCTTCCTTGAAATCTCCGCGTTCTTACAGGAAGACAGTGTTACTGATTGCGATCACGGTAGCAGCGACACTGATCGTCAGTTCACTAATGTCCATATGGTTGAGTAGAGTCCTAGACTTGGCGATTCCGAGCATTGGGCATGTTACAACGCGCGGAGTCGAAGCCTACTGGGACCAAAACTTAACGAATAAGACCGAGATTTACGATTGGGGAAGCATTTGGCCAGGAGCATCAAAAAATCTTACACTTTACCTGCGAAGCATCAGCAACGTCGAAACAACCCTTAATCTAACATCAGAAAACTGGACATTTCGGAAGTCAAACAATGACACCGTTGCGGAACCACCCCAAACGACGCCGTACATGAATTTGACATGGAACTACAATAACACAATAGTTCAGCCAGGCGAGGTCCTGCAGGTGACACTGACGCTCTCTGTTGACCGTTCCTCCGATTTTATTGAATTCCTCATCGCGAATGAGGTGAGATCATTTAGCGTCGACATCATTATCAGCACGACCGAGTATAGCTGAAATTTGATGACGCGTGACCGCCTTATATGATATCACTATAATTCTGGCTGATCAATGTGCTCTACGAGTGCCCATTCATTTAGGCCAGTCGAAGCCGTTTTGTAAGGGTCTCCTATAGAATTTCAGGTTGAGCGCGCGCAATAGTGAAAATAGGTCATTGGATTTTGGAAAGAGTGAGAAAATCAGGTTTCACACTTATCTCTCTATTACTTATAGTCCTAACTGTGCTGATACTATACTGGCAAGATCTATCTATACTAGCCAACGAGGCCTTACAGAACGAAGCCACAAACCACATCATACTAGTACCGTTTCTTGCTTGCTTTTTGATATACAGAAAAAGAGAACTATTAAGGGCTTGGCTCGGCGTAGAGAAGCTCAAGAGAAAGGAACGTTTAGTTTCGTTCAGCGAAATCACAGGAATCGCAGTCTGTCTCTCCGCCTTCTTACTCTACTGGTACGGGTCATACACCTTCTACCCAATAGAATTTCACGTCGCCTCCCTCATACTGTTCCTAACAGGAATAACCCTAACCCTTTTCACCGTCAAAACACTCATAACCCTAATCTTTCCAATCCTGTTTCTGATCTTCCTAGCACCACCACCATCAACCATCACAGACACCGCAGGAGGCATGCTGGGAAACTTCAATGCACAAGCCTCATGCACTCTACTGAAGGCGTTGGGCGTACCCGTAGCCCTGTCATCAGAGTACGGACCTCCAACCATAGTACTCAACACTTCTTCAGCTCCCATACAATTTACAGTGGATCAAGCATGCTCCGGCATCTATTCACTGATAGCATTCGCCATGTTCGTCACCTTTCTTGTACTAGTTGTTCGGGGATCAATCCCCCAGAAGATCGCCCTTGTCCCAATTGGGTTTCTGATGCTCCCTGTCATTAACATCTCTAGAATCTCACTCATAGTCTTCATTGCCTACAGATTCAGCGAGTCTCTTGCCATGACGATTTTCCACACGTTTTCAGGATGGATCGTCCTCTCTATGGGAATGCTAATACTACTGCTAATCGCCGAGAAACTCCTGCACCTGAAAATATATGAGACTCCAAGTAAGGCTGCAACTTGCAGTAGATGCGACGACGCATCGAAAAGTAATGAGACGTTCTGTCCAAACTGCGGAAAATTCCTCGGAAATCACCAAGCCAAACTCGATAAGAAATTCTGGATAAAACTAACAGGCCTCTTGCTCATAACAGCGGTTGTAACACTCAGCATACAAGCTCCCGTCTTTGCCTTCGCACAAGGACTAACGCTGACAAACGGCGATCCCGCGGCAAGCATAGACACATTCCCAAAAGTCTCTGACTATCAACTACTGTTCCTTTCCAGAGACACTGACTTCGAAAGAATTTCACAGACAGACGCGGCCCTTACCTACGCATATCTCTCTCAAAACTTCACCAACCCCGTAATTTACGTGCTCGTAGGAGTTGGGAGCTCAATAAGCAACCTGCACAGCTGGGAAGTCTGCTTCTATTCCTGGCGAGTGGCTCAAGGATTGGCACCATCGGTAAACCCCCTAGATTCCAGAGACATCCAAATCATGGGCAACCCGCCAATCATAGCACGATACTTCGTGTTCACGTACCCATCCGACTCCACTACACTACCCAACTACACTCAAGTCACTCTGTACTGGTATCAAAGAGCCCTCTTCAAAACCGGACTGACAATTCAACCAAAATACGTCAGAATAAGCCTTCTAATTCTAACCAAAAACCCAAACGACTACCCGAAACTGGAAGACAAGTTGCTAAACATGAGCCAAACAATTACCGCATATTGGGAGCCACTGAAGGCACAAAACCTCATTTCCATAGGAGTCCCAGCAATACAAGTTCTGTTAGCCTCAACAATCGTCTTCGCAGCAGTAATGCAGACAACCCAATACACAAACGAACGCAGAAAAAAAGCAACAAACCTACGACTCTTTGAAAGATACGGCTCAGCAGACGAAAAAAGACTCTACCAAACCATAATAGATCTAAGACAAAAAACCAAAGAAACTACAACTCAAAACATAGAAGCAGAATTCGAAAAAAACGCAAAGCCAACAAAACCCGAAGAATTTAACGAGACCATGGAAAACCTAAATCAGCAAGGAATCATACAGGCAGACATAATAGACGCGCTTGACCAGCCGCGGCTCATTTGGAAGCCCTAATATGGAAGCTTCTAGACAGATAGACTTGGCAAGCAATGACGTCTTCAAAAAGACAATGAAAAAACACAGAACAATGATAATTAGCGCGCGCCGCGTGCCTTTTACAGGGAAGACATCTATATATCATAGATATAGAAAATCGCTCCAACAATTTTCATAAGTTCTTATAAGTTCCTCAATGCACATAGCCTTACGGTGGCAAGAGAGATGAAAGTGCGATTCGTTATCGGGGTTGTTGTTATTTCTAGCTTTCTGGCGTTTGCAGGTGTCCGAACAGCGTTGGCGCAGTGGGCAGCCCTGTCATCAGGATATGCAGTGACTACAGACAGTCATGGAGGGATCGTCTACCTCGATACGGATGTGACAGGATGGGCTGGAACAACCGACCCACTTGTTGAGAAAGTACATATTCTGTGGTTAAAGCCAGATGGGACTACCTTCTGGGATGAATGGTTCGAACCTTTGACCGATGCTTATGTAACTCCAGCGGTTCCTCTTGGTGTCCCCACTGAAATCAGCGACTGGGCAGAAAAATATCAGGGAATCTCGGTTAGGTATGCATATGACACAATACATATACCCCTGGATCCCACCCTTGTCGGAGACTGGACCTTCAAGGCGATATTCTGGGACTTAACTCCCCCACCTCAGGGAGAGAACCACGAGTTCTTCAAGGTGAAGGCTACGTCATTTGAGGTTGTGCCTGAAGTACCATTCGGAACAATAGCCATCATCCTAGGCTGGTTCGGAGTCTTCGGTATATTTGCACTGAGAAGAAAACACATTCCGGCATAAAAACCGCCACCCTCGTTTTTTTCCTTGAAGTCCTGTGAGGCTATATCTTATCAGACACATCCAGCGCGCGCTACCAAACCATAAAGGACCTAAGACAAAAAACCAAGGAAACCACCACTAGAAGCATTGAAGAGGAACTTGAAAAAGCAAACTCAACAAAAAGCGACATGTTGCTCAGCACCTTGGAGAATCTACATCAACAAGGAATAATACAAGCAGACGCAGTCAACACCGGAGATCAACCAAGACTCATTTGGAAGCCCTAATATGGAAGGTTATGTACATTAACAATGGCAAACAATGAAGTCGTCAAAAAACAAGGAAAAACCAAATAAAAACAATAATTCATCAGAAAAAAAACAAGAACCCGTTACAATACAGTATCTCATGAAAACACTACAACAACTGCAAAGCGAACACGAAGCCCTAAAGCGCGAACTGCTCAGATCCAGACGAATCCCATCTGGTAGAATAGGATTTGCCTTTCTCGTAATCGGAGGGGCGACCCTTGCAGGATCTGTGGTCACCTCGTCAACCACGCTGGCCTTCATAGGCTTAGGCCTCACATTCTGGGGCGCGTTGTTCCTCTTCGCCAGACCAGTAAGATTTGTCAAAAGCACCCTACTAGATTCAACAGCACTCTCTACCTACACCACAGTAGACAGAATGGTTTCAGACCTCGGCTACAAAGCAAAATCCATCTACATACCTCCCTACCCAAAAGAAGCATACCTCCCAGAGTACATGAAAGGACTCAAAGAGATGATCGTCTTCATCCCAGCTGAAGATTCTGCCACAATGCCAACGCTGGAAGAAATGGCCAAGAAGCAATTCCTTCTCAAAAGCCCCAAAGGAGTATGCATAACTCCCCCTGGCTTCGGACTCGCCAGCGTGATTGAAAAGGAATTGAAGGCTGGGTTCACAAACATCAACCTAGAACGCTTAACCAACTCATTGCCGAAAGCCGTAACAGACAACCTAGGACTCGCCAAAGGCTTCGAAATAAACACCGAAAACGACCTCATACACGCCAAAATAACAGGCTCAGTCTACAGCAGCCTCTATTCAAGAGAACAAGAACTAAAAAGCATCCACTTCCTCGGCTGCCCACTGGCAAGCGCCATCGCATGCGCCTTGGCCAAGACTACCGGAAAACTGGTAACAATAGCCAAAAATAAAGTGTCACCCGACCTTCAAACAATCGACATCTGGTACCAGACACTAGAAGGCTAGAACACGTTGAATTTTCCACTCTCAATATGGGACATAAGCCTATGGATAGCCATCACGGCAATAATCCTGCTAGTAACATCAGAACTCATGGGCTCATACTCAGACTATCTGGGAGACTTCGTAATAGAGAAGACACGACTAAGACTGGTCGCCCTCATACTAGGAGCAGCATTCATGGTCACCGTCCTATTGCGAGTTGTAATGCCATCATAGGCTCAACGCACGCATGTTCCGCGCAGAAGTACGGGCTTTCTTACAGCAAAAAGTGACGGGTCCTCCATATTCCCAGACCGTCCATCAAGTATAGAAAACTGATTAGGCAATTTCCATAGGCTTTTATAAGTTCGAAAAGCCCCGTAATGAGTGTCGGCCTAGAAATGAAACTGCAATTCGCCGTAGTAGCTACGCTACTTGCTAGCTTACTCGTTTTGACAAGAGTAGATATAGCGCAAGCACAGTGGCCTGATATAGACTACGGCTATGCAGTAACTATAGAGTGGGGCCACAGCGTAACAGCATGGGCAGGAACTACTGATAGCAGGGTCAAGTCGGTGGAATTCGAATGGTTGGATCCTCACGGTAACCCAGTTTGGAATCCTCGCCTGACAGTTTTCGGTCCATATATCAATCCCAACACTCCTGCAGACGCCCCCCAAGAAATAATCAGCTGGGCTAACAACAATCCAGGAAAAACGGTTTGGTATGCCACAGACAGAGAGGAGCCCACAGTTATCGGAAACTGGATGGTGCACGCTATATTTCATGACTCAAATGAAATATGCGGAAGGTGCAGTCACATTTTCCCATACGTTCTTCCACCCCCCAACGTTGTCCCTGAAGTACCATTCGGAACAATAGCGATTGCCCTAAGCATGTTTGGAATCCTAGGAATATTCGCACTAAAAAGAAAGCGCAACTTTTCCTCCGGTGTACCCAATTAAACCATGACAAGACCATCTGTTTTTTTGACATCGATTCATCTTTCGTTGAAAAGCTGACCCTAATTCTCTTCTATAAAATGTTTCCATAAGCGATTAATTTGCAGACTCTTGTATATTGTAATAAGACGGGAGGGGTTCAACAAATGAGAAGAAAAATGACTGCAACAGTATTTCTGACAATGCTTTTGGCAGGCACGTTAGCGTCGATGCACAAGGCAGAAGTTGTTTGGGCAAGCGGGACCATTTACATCAAGGCTGACGGTTCGGTTGAAGGTACAGACAAGATTCAACGTGATGGAGATGTCTACACTTTCAAGGACAACATTAACGAACCAATTGTGGTGCAAAGAGATAACGTAATAGTAGATGGCAATGGTTACACGCTCCAAAGTACTGGAAGCGGCACCGGGTTTGACCTATCAAATAGGAAAAACGTAACCATAAAGAAAACTCACATCTCAGAATGGTACTACGGTATCTTGGGCAACGCCTCCTCTGGCAACACCATAGAAAGCAGTAATTTTACCAAAAATGTTCAGCGAGCCATATTCCTATCAAACTCATCGGACAACATCATACGTAACAACTTCATAATCAACAATACCCGAGGCATCTTTCTATGGCAGACGAATACCACCACTGTCACGGGCAACAACATATCCAATAATAGTAAAGATGGCGTATCAATAGTTTACTCCTCACTCTACAACACCATTGCTGAAAACACTGTATCAAACAACTCCTATGCGGGCATTTCCTTATACCCTATCTGCACTGGCAACACTATCATTGGCAACAACATAACCAGCAATGCTTGGGGCATTTATATAGAAACTTCAAACGCCAACACCTTCTACCACAACAACCTCCTCTACAACACAGTCCAATTAGTCTCCTATGTAGCAACAAACACTTGGGACGACGGCTATCCTTCAGGCGGCAACTACTGGAGCGACCACCCTAAGGTAGACTCGTATTGGGGACCCTATCAGGACAAGACCGGTAGCGATGGAATAATCGATGCAAAATACTTAATCGACGATTATAACCGAGACAACTGTCCTCTAATGAGTCCCTACTATTACTGGAGCAACCCCATCCTAGGTGACATCAACAAAGACATGAAAGTAGATAATAAAGACCTGTCCCAACTAGCAATAGCTTACGGCTCCACCCCCGAAAAGCCAAACTGGAACCCAAACAGCGACATCAACTCAGATAATATGGTTAGCGTCTCAGACCTATTCCGCTTAGGCAAAAACTTCGGAAAACCAGCTGACAACACTTCACCCTGACCTAACGGCAAAACCATAGCATCAGCCTGGTGGAAATGACCACCTCTGTTCGTACTTCGATGACACCAGTTTTACGTGCGAGCTTCTTATGGGATTTTGGGACTTTTTTCGAAAGCGCACGCGTACACGTGTCGATGATTGAACAAATTAGACGGAGGTGACGTAAACGACGAGCAAGGATCAAGCTGTTGGCGCGTTAATCTGCATCGTTTGTGTGGCAATCGGAGGGTCGTATACTA
>Ga0315309_1000195_pt1 | contig 36934 bp, 36 predicted proteins | sample TDP4_MG_FD_203080 | JGI IMG/M metagenome (GOLD analysis project Ga0315309, IMG submission 203080) | Freshwater sediment microbial communities from Lake Towuti, South Sulawesi, Indonesia - TDP4 | ecosystem: Environmental > Aquatic > Freshwater > Lake > Sediment | place: Indonesia: South Sulawesi...
GCCACTTTCACTGGGATGTTGAAGGGTGAGATTGACGCCACCTCAGCATACATGGGTGGGCAGCTAAGGATCCAGGGACCACTCCCAGACGCAATCAAGTTCAGGACGATCTTAGAATCCGTACGATCCTAGAAGTGGCTCCGAAGGCGTGCGACTAGGCTCAGGAACTTTCATCCCAACCTTTTTCTTTTTTGTTATGACATTTCTTTGAGATGGGCTCTTGGTGTACGGGTTATGGATGCTGCCTACGCATGGACGCTGATCTATGATGCAAAGGCCCTTGATGATCGTTGGAGAAATGCAAGAGAAGGCTAGAGGAGACTCCCCATACCGTCTATGCCTCACTAGATGTCCAAGCATTGGCGCATTATGGGAATATCGTTTCAAGAACCTTGTCAAGACAGTGTGAACAAATGCGTTCCATTTGAACAAGTCGGACCTGGCGGCACTCTATTCTTACCAGATTCTTAGGGTTCTGTTAACTTGTCGGGTGGTCGGTAGGGGTGTTAACCGTCGGGTGATAATTTCTCGCTCAGGATTCTCTTCTGTTTCTCTAGGTTTTCTATGTCGGCCTGTAGACTTTTTATCTCCTCTTCCATCGCCTTTATCTTCTCTTCCTGCGCCTTTCTTTCATCATCAAGTTTCTTAATGTCTTCAACTAGTTTAACCAATTTTTTCAGATCGCGCGCGCTCATTTTATCTAGTATTTTCCTAATCTCTTCTTCTGGCATTATCTCACCGCGTGCTGTTTTTTGTTGTTACATGCCGAAAGCTAACACCAAATCAAATGTGACGAAGACGTAACAGAACCCTAAAAGAAAATCCTTTTAAGATTCCGATGTTGGAGGTAGAGGAGAGTAGGTGGGTCTAATTATTCTTTCCGCTCTACTTCTCTTATCATAAAGTTCTGAGAAGCATTTCCCGAATTTGCCCAGTACTTCAATGATTTGTCTAGGATCAGTTGATGATTTTTCGCATAGTTCAGTTTTTAACTGTCGTAGGGCTTCTACCGTAGTCTCTATAGCTACTTTGAAATAGTTTTCGTATTCCTTACGCATAGGGTCTGGTAGAAGTGGAAGTGGAATTGATATCAATCTCTCAAAGTTACCTATCTCTGAAGCGAGCATTCCCATAAACGAGGGGATCGTATAATATGTAAGGTCGCCCTTTACCTCTGCAATAACCGCAAAAAGGTTACCCAACTCATACATATGAGTTGAATCTCTTTGGCTCTTTAGAGATTCAATACATTCATCAAAAAGTTTGCTTAAGTCGCGCGAGTCTAATATGTTCTTTTCCAAGGAACTCCACCCAAGCCCCTGTACTTAGTAGGTTGTCTTCTTTCAGCCAACGTGTAATATGCTCTGATTATGTACTTCTCCAACTCTTTTAACCGTTTAAGGCCGTCTTCTGTCCTCTTCTTTTCCTCAATGGTAATGTCTCCTCTTGCGATTCTGTCTTCTAGAATTCCTCTATCTATGACAAGTTGCAGGGCTAAATCAGCCAGCGTTCCTATATCTAGACCTCTGACGTATGCACTTCTAACCTGTGTTTCTAGTTGCTTTACTCTCTCGGTTTCTATCGTCATTCTTATCACCCCTCCCTATTTCCTATGCCTTTACTCCCTTAAATTTCCTTGTATCATGCATCCTTTGGACATAGTCTTTGATGAGTTGTTCGATTACTTCATTCTTCTTACGGAGACCGCCATTTTCTATCACTACTATGCTGAATTGTTTCCATAGTTCTTTCTCAATATTGATTGTTGTTTTTACTCTGCTCAAGGTTCTCACATATAAGTTATAATAGTATTCCCATATAAATGCCTTCCCTTCTATAAGGAAAAGTTTATATGAGAAACTTACCTTATAGACGGTAAGAAGGGAAGAAGGATGAACAGAGACAACCGTGAAATCAAGGGGCTTCAAATAGCACAAGTCGGCGGTCAAATAAAGCGAATCGATTCACTTTCTTACAAAGTTAATTCTCAATCTGGCAACGGAATGTATGATATCCAGAGAACTGAATTGGGTTGGAAGTGCTCTTGCCCAGATCACACTTATCGTGGCGTTAAGTGCAAACACATCTACGCAGTGGAGTTCTCGCTCGCAATAAGAGAGAAAGTTCAAATAAGCTCAGTAATTGAACCCTTAACCTCAGACGTGTGCAAATTCTGCGGTTCAGGGAATATAGTTAAAGATGCTATACGACACAACAAGTACGGAGACGTTCAGAGGTTCAAGTGCAAGGATTGTGGGAAGCGATTTAGCATCAATATTGGCTTTGAGAAGATGAAGGCAAACCCGAAAGCGGTAACTTCGGCCATGCAACTATATTTCACTGGGGAATCTCTGAGGAACGTTCGGAACTTCCTAGTACTCCAAGGAATGCGTCTCTCTCATGTTGCTGTCTATAAATGGATCAAGAAGTACGTTAAATTAATGGAGCAGTATCTTGAGAAGTTGAAACCCAATGTTGGTGACACTTGGAGAGCAGATGAACTCTACGTGAAGGTAAAGGGCAATATGAAGTACCTGTTTGCCTTGATGGATGACGAGACGCGGTTTTGGATCGCCCAAGAAGTTGCTGACACAAAGTACAAGCATGACGCGGGTAACCTCTTCCGAAGAGGAAAGGAGCTAGTAGGCAAGAAGCCTCTGACCATAATAACGGATGGTCTTTCAGCTTACCACCTTGCGTACAAGAAAGAGTTTTGGACTTCACAAGGTCCAAGAACACAACACATCCAACATATCACCATTAGAGGCGATCACAACAACAACAAGATGGAGCGAATGAACGGCGAAGTCAGAGACAGGGAGAAAGTAGTGAGAGGACTAAAGAAGAAGGATTCACCAGTCCTCAAAGGCTACCAGCTTTACCACAACTACCTAAGACCACACGAAGCCCTAGACGGTGAGACACCCGCAGACAGATGCGGGATCAAAGTCAAAGGCGAGAACAAGTGGCTGACAATCATTCAGAACGCCAGCCATCACCCGATGGTTAACAGCGACATGGATCACCCTAAGAGTTAACAGAACCATTCTTAGGAAAATATTTATAGACCGTGTTCGAAGACCTATATCAGTAGGAGGAACGAGGAAAATGGCTTTGTTTAACGAAGTAAAGAAGCTGGTCGATGCAATAAACAAGTCTTCCGCGGCACAGGCGGAGCTTGAGGACTGGGATCGTGTCATGCAGTTCGCAGTGAGCGACGGTGAACCATTCCACATTGAATTCAAGGCAAAGAAGGCAAACGGGCCAGCCAAAGGTACGCACTCCTCACCCGACATCACCTTGGAGTCAGATGATGCCACCTTTACTGGCATGTTGAAGGGTGAGATCGATGCTACCTCTGCATATATGGGCGGTCAGCTACGAATCCAGGGACCACTCCCAGACGCGATCAAGTTCAGGACCATCCTTGAGGCTATCCGAACCTAGAGTCAAAACCTAAATGGGTGACTCACCTCAAGGACTTCCCCCCATTTTTTATCTTTGCGTCGTACTTGTTAATAGACATTTTATTAGTATGGAGTTTACGGAGGCTATCTAATATGACTGTCGGTCAGAGGAAGAAGGAACCCGCCTTGACTCCAGGAGAACTGCTAAAGATGATAAGAGATTTTTATCCACACCGTCCAGAACTCATGAGGGACCTAGGCATTGGTGCAACATGGGAATACCATGTTAGGAGCCCCACCCTAGACAACCATGAGAAAATCGTATTCCATCTGAAGAAAGTGGGCGAAAACCGCTTAGAACTTGGAGTCGGACCAGCATCGGAGGCTCCTGACCTGATCCTCTACTTCACCGAGGAAGCGATTGTGGAGCTAATATCACGGTCTCCTGACGCAGAGACGTATTACGCAAACTATTCAAAAATCTTGAAGGAGGGGTCTAGTGGCCGTGACCTTGACTATAAGGTCAATAAAAGTCGCTTAGCACTCTGGAAAGTGGGATATAGAAACTGGGCGAAAAGGTATAACTTCATGGAACAGGTTGGGGAATAGAAAGATAGATGAGTAGATTTCCGAATCCGGGTGTGTCGGCGACTCTTAGTCTTGTTCTTCCTCGAGGATTCCTGCTTCCCTGGCAAATTTCCCGTATCCCATTCGTATCAGAGTTTTAGTGCTCTTATTCAGTATGAAATCTATCCATTTTTTTTCGGCAGGTTCATTATAGAATCTTCCAAACCTCTTTGCGTACTCGTTTCTGTCGCGGCTCGCAACTAGATCCTTAATCGCTTCTGGAGAGAAGTTTAGCGCTACATCCGCTCTCTCTGCCTTCCCAAGTCTAATCTCAATCCCGTTGGGAGTCCGCTTAACGTTGAATACGTTGAGGGGCTTCTCCCCCTTATCAAACGAGTTCCATGAACTAAACGCGGCGAAGTCGAGTACTGAGTCCGGAACGAGGTCGACAAAGATCTCGGGATGGCTTTCTAGGTATCTTGGAAATTCGCTCTCCATCGTTCGACTTAGTTCGGCCCTCTCTTTGACAACTCCTCGATCTGGTTTCACAGCGCTTGTGTTTTCAGCGAGGTACTCTACTATATCCGCGACCTTGATCAGTGCGTTTGATCCATCGGTTAGGTTTGTTTTGCAAAATGGGCATGCTGTTAGCAGCAGGTTAGCTTTGACTTCTAGTGCCTCCCCTATTCTTTCTCTCGCAATCTGATTCGCGAGATCAGGGTTTGTAGATTTCACTCCCCCACCTGCACCACAGCAGTGAGCATAGCTTCTATTTGTCTTCATCTCAACGAGTTCAACGCCATTAATCTTCTCAATAAGTCGCCTGGGCGATTCGTATATGCCACCGTGTCTTCCGAGGTGGCAAGGATCATGATAGGTAATCCTCACCTGCTTCTTTGCTGAGAAACCGATTCTTCCTTTCTCCACGAGTTGGTCAAGCAACTCCGTCGTATGAAGAATCTTGAGCCCTAAATCCTGGCTATCAGTTTGCTTTTGATAAGTGTCTTTGAATGTTCTGTAGCAACCGGCGCAGCTCGTAACCACCGTCTCTGCTCCAGTTCTTTCGATCTCATCAGTGTTGTGTTTCATCACTTCTCTTCCCAAGTCTTCGTATCCCAATCTGAGAAGCACGGATCCACAACACCATTCATCTCCGAGCAATGTGAAGTCCTCATTAGCATTCCTGAATAGCTTGATAGTGGATTCTGCAACATTGTGTTGCCTATAGCTCGGAGTGCAACCAACAAAATACACGGTCTTAGCCTGCCCGGGCATCTCCTCCCCTTTCAAAAAGCCTTTTCTTTCAGAGTGAGGTTCCTCGTACGGATTATGGTTATTGACCATGGAATCCCTAATAGCTAGGTGCTTTTCAATAGTAAGCCCCTGGTTAACAGCATCTCGCCTCAACGCCTCAATCATCGACGGTGTGTCGATGCCGTTCGGAACTGCAAGGCATGTTTCTTTACAGTTTGCACAAGTAGTGCAAGTGTATAGCCAATCGAGGAGCTTTCTATCTACTTTGATTTCTCCCTCGATAAGCTTCTTCATAATAATTATTCTTCCCCGTGCATCGTAAGCCTCGAATCCGAGGACGTTCCTCACAGCACAGGGTAGTGATATTGGTTTCCTCGAAGTCGTTAGCTTCATGGCGTACGCGCAGTCACCGCACTTAGCACACTTTTCCAACTGGTTTACGTACTCTCTAAGCGAAGGATACATCAGTTTTCTCACCTTCATAATCCGAATGTTAATGGGTGAAGTATTGAGTTCGGGTCTACGACGTTCTTGATTTTCTTCAAGACAGAGTAGAATCCTTGGTTGACCCTCGGCAACACGAGAGGCTCCCAAAGCGGACCCGTCCAGTAGGGAACTCCACCGTTGTCTAACTCCAGTTCTTTGAGTTTACCCCAGACCTTTTTAAGGTCACTACGCTTACTCTTGTCCCCCTCGAATAGGGTTATCCAAGAGGTGCAGAAACACCTGTCAATTCCCAAGGCGCTTATTATCCATTTCATCCCTTTCTCATTGACCTTCTCTTTGCGAAATAGCATCAGTGCATCTTCGATGGTCTCCTGTAGCGTTGAAATTGGTCGAATGTGACATGTGTTGAACCAGAAACCGGAGTCAAAAAGTGGTTGAGTCATGTTGAACATGTCAAGCCAGTGGGCTCTTGTAAGGAATGATCCTAAGGCCTTCCCTCCATGCTTTTTTGCCACTTCATCGCACATTGCTTTCTTGCGCTCAGCAATCGCGCCGTCGATCTCCTCAATTACGACAGCGAACACGCATTCTATATCGGGAACAGATTCAAGATACGTCTCGGCTAGAAGCCCAATCGATGATTTGTCCCCAAGCATATTGATTTCTTCTGGTATACCCAGCTTCTGCATTTCGTGAAAAGCATTCACGCAATCTCTGAGGCTGGTAAACCCGTAATCAGCGTAAGCTGATCCCTTTGCAATAAGGTATATTTTCAGAGTCGCCTCGGTCTTCACTCCTAGGGTTCCATGGTCCCCTAGGAAGAGACCAGTAAGGTCATCAAAGGTAGCATATCTTGCAAATCTCTTGGCTGCGGGGCTCCAGCCACTTCCAGTTTCGATGACCTCGCCTGTTGGCAACACGACCTCCAAGCTCAGCACGTTATCGCACGCACCTCCCCATTTGCTTGCACCATATCCGACGCTGTTTACGCTAAGTGAGCCTCCCACAGTTCCAGCGTTACCGCCGTACGGGCCCCTGAATCCTAGTTTGTACCCCTTAAGGTTTAGTTCATGGATCAGTTGAGCCCACCTGATCCCGCATTGAACTGTGACTGTCATCGTATCCTCGTCTATTTCCTTGACCTTGTCCATGCTGGTCAAGTCTAGCATGATCGCATTTGGAACCCTAGGGATGGGAGCGCCGCTTATGCTACTTCTCCCCCCCGCTGGGACTACTGGTACCCCTGTTCTATTGGCTATCTTCATGATTTCTGCTGCTTCGCTTGTTTCACTGACTCTTACGACGATCGCGGGTTTCTGGGCGGGGAATGGGCTGGAATCCTCACTGTAGGAGTATAATATGACTTCGTCGTCTGTGATGTTGTTGCTTCCTATGATGCTCTCAAGCTCATCATATATTCCTTTTAGAGCCTTCAATTTCTAACACCAGCCTGGTCTTACGTGCTCTTCGAACCGTCGACATTTATCACTCTTCTTGCGTAACAATCTTTATTTATTCGTTTTTAACATATTCGCCAATCCGAAATTCGAATATTGTCGATTCCAATTTGGCACGTTATAGACACATTTTTATTTTAACTTTGACGAAAAGACTTCAAAATCGAGATCTCATTCCTCGCGAAAGGCTTAACCCTAATGTGGTGATTGAAGCCTTAAACGCTTGTGGCTATGGGTAATTTCCGACAAGGGGTTTTTGCCAATGGCTGGCTCATCTGTCCTATCTGTCACAAACAAGTACACTGGTGAGGTAATACAAGAGATCCAAGCGGACAATATTGGGATTCTAAGAGAAAAGATCAAGAAAGTCCACGATGCCAAGACCAAGATGAAGAACACTGAACTAGGAGAGCGAATCGACTTCATACGGAGAGTCGGCAGAGCCATAAGAATGCACAAGCGCGAGCTAGTCGAACTCATCGCAAAAGAAGGCGGGCTCCCTTCCAAATATGCGAAATGGGACTGCGGCATGATACAACATGGGTACCTCACGTGCGACGTTCAAGGTGACATGATAAAAGACAAAGAAGTTGAGGCAATCTCAGGCAAAAACATCATGACGTACGAACCAATTGGGCTTGTATCAGGTCTCTCGCCCAGGAACACGCCCATGAGTCTACCTATGTACATTGTCGGTGCCTCATGGCTTGCTGGTGATAGTGTAATTGTCAAACCGTCGAGCGCAGTTCCGCTGACACCACTGAAAGTGTTAGAGATAGCCTCAGAGGTCGACGGCATTCCGGCGGCTGCAAGCACCGAAGTCTGCCTAATGCCAGGGGATGAAGCCACGAATGAATTCATCGCGAATCCACTAATCGATCTTTTCGCTTTCATCGGCAGTAGCCATGTCGGCAAGAAGCTACTGATAGATTATGGCAAATACATGGAGTCCACAGCCACGAAGTTGCCCTTCTTTGAAAGCGGCTTATTCATCAATGGCAAGTTCAAGTCATTATTGTTCGAGATGGCAGGAAACGATGCCGGCATAATCATGAATAATGTCGATGTCGACAAGGTCGCTGAAATGGTAGTCCGAGGAAGCTTCATGAATAGTGGGCAGCAATGTTTCTCGATGAAGAGAATATTGGTGCATAAGGACATCGTGAATGAACTCGGCGACATGATCGTCGAGAAGGCTTCGAAGCTAAAGATCGGGGACCCAATGGATCCCGAGACAGACATTGGTCCCTTGGGTAGCAAGAAAATCATCGACACAATTGATTTCATGGTTCAGGACGCCCTGAAGAAGGGTGGAAAACTATTAATGGGAGGAAAACGTGAAGACCCCTTCTTCCCGCCGACACTAATAAGGCTGGACAAGAAGCGTGTACACGCACAAAGCATGGTTGAGAAGCCATTCATGTGGATGGAAGAATCATTCGGTTCTGCAAGGAGTATCCTCGACTTCGAAACTGTGGACGAAGCAGTGCAATTGGCTAACGATACGCAGTATGGGATGCGAATGGGCATATACTGTGAAGATCAAGACCTTGCCATGAAGATAGCCAAGAAAGTGGACGTTGCCATCGCATTCATAAACGAAGATCCACAATACCAGGACATCACATTACCTTTCGGAGGAAGGAAATCAAGCGGATGGCCACCAGGAGCAAAGTACTGGACACCACACTTCTGCTGCCCGAAGTTTTATCACATGGGTGACTTTCGGCCAAAGGCATTAAACAACGAGTAAGACTAACAACCTTTGATAGACTACGACATCTCCAACCCAGCTTCATAATTTCCTCAGGTTAGCCGACATGAATCACTTTACAATCATGCCCTTTCAAAATGGGCTTCCTACTTCCACTCCTGTAGATATACATCGTTCCTGCTAATGACCTGGCCTTTCACGATACTTCTCTTGAATTTCATTCTAAACATGTATTTTTTCGCGAGAAATGAGTGAAGATCTTTGTGCCACCCAGTCTGTCCTCTATCGAGAAATCTTGTAAGACACTTCCTCGCGACCCTCTTGAACCAACCGTATCCAGGGTTCGACTTGTCTCTCAGAAACGCCAGCCCAAGCCTATGAGCGCCGACTGAACCCAAGGGAACAAGCTTACCATCGTGAAGAAAGCGCGATCTAACTCGATCATAGACTGAATACAATAGCTCCGAGAGTAGCTTGTAATTACTCTCTCCATGTCCTATCAATGAAAGTATTTATGTCTCTGACGAATCTGTTTAGCCCATCAACCATTTCTGGACTATAGATAGGACTGATCTGAAAGTATATTCTGCCCATCCGAATAGTACATCCCATGTGGTGCCGAACAATCTGTGGAGACTGCTGGCTTCCCCATATACCCCAATCGCCACCTATAATGTAGCCCCCGCCGCCTTCGGCGTGTGCGCCTAGGTCGCCAGCCCAACTGATCGTCGCCGCCGTACTGACATTACGATAGTACTCTTCCCAGATACACTCGTTTTCTTTCTGCTTTGACCAAAAACCGCCCGCTTGCCTCTCACGAAGCCTGATGAACACCCTCTTGTTTGTGAGGACGATATACCAGTCACAGAATTTCTTGGGTTGTGGCTGACCACCAAATGACCATGTTACGTGGATTAGTTCATCCTTTTGCAGTGTTTTAGACAGCCTCTCGCACTTCCTGAAAATATCCATTTTCAAATCCTTTTGCATCGCATCAAACCTTTCCATTGGCATATTATTATCCTTGCAATACTCTTCAGCAGTGAATGCAACATCCCTCATGACTGCCACACCTCCTGCACGCCCATTTCCATATCTCTCAATCTGGTTCCCTCATCGAGCAACCAACGGTTAGGCACCTCTCCACGACTTTCCACTTCTGAGCAACATCACAACCACTGCTAGGCAACATGCAACGTTCCTTCTCATCGATGTCCCTTCCCCAAGGCATTCTTCTGCATATGCGTACGTCACTATGACTACCATGATATATAATTCTGTTCTGAGCTGTCCGATCATCTGCGCAGCTTTCCTAAGACGCCAAAGGGCAGATCTATTCTGCTATGCCCCCTGAAGCGATATTCACCTTTGGCGTTTCTTTAACCCACATATCTTGACTGCCAATGTAGCTCCACCCTCAACGAGACTGTCAAGGTAGTGGGCAAAGTCAGCCAAAAACCAGAGGTTCCTCTGTGAGATGCTTCATAAAGACCATGCCATCCGAAACAGCCTGCGGCTCCTCCTAAAGTAGCAGCCTGCACAACAGAAACCATCCCCGTCCAGTAGCCCGGCGATGAATGAGGAGGCGAGTTACCTTCCCTTCTCTTTTTGGCGGTCATAGACGCAATCTGAGACTATTTCTTGCGTTAGGTCTCAGTTGTTTGCTTCTTCAACTCGATTCTTACCTAATGGTGGTTCAAAAGCATATAAGCCTCATTAGAAGTAGTGAACTTCAGCGATCGATCGAATCAGGTGAAAGTTTAATTATCTACTCCAATCAACAACTAACTGAAATTCAGGATCGTAAAGAGTCAGCACTAGCGCTTCTCCGCGCTTTCATCCATAACTACTTAGTTCAACTACTGTGAGGTTTGTGCAGATGAGTGAAGAGTCTCCCCTATGGGTAGAGAAGTATCGACCTCGTAGCCTCTCGGAGATAACTAACCAGAAAGAAATAGTTGATAGGCTTAGGGTGTTTGTCAAGGAGAGAAATGTTCCACATCTTCTGTTCGCAGGTCCCCCTGGAACCGGCAAGACAACAGCCATCTTGGCTCTTGCGAACGATCTGTTCCATGAACGAATAAAAGGGAATCTCCTCGAGTTGAACGCTAGTGTCACTCCCGACACACCGATTCTTGTCAGAACTGATAGTGGAGGCGTTGAGAGAACCAATTTTGGACGACTCGCCACCAAGTATTTCGAGGACTCGGGGCCTGACATGGTAAGAGTCAACGATCTTGAGGTATTGTCATTAGATCAGGACTATAAAGTGAGGTTCTCAAAGGTTGATTACATTTTCAGACATCAGGCCGAAGAAGTGCTCAAGATTAGATTCGAGGGAGGAGTCATCAAAACAAGCACTTCCCATTCTCTGATGGTCTTCGATGAGGCGGGCAACATCGTTTCCAAGAAGGCTAGCGATTTGAGACTTGGTGACCTGCTGATCTCATTTGCCACCGAACTCGATGGCAAATCAGATTCATTGAGCTTAGCTCAATACAAGCCGCAAGAGTCAATCAGACTTAGAAGTGGACTGCAGAGAAACCCCAGAGTCAGTGTCTCTTTTGACACCGTACCCATCGATGACGAGTTCTCATGGAACATGGGGCTGTACCTAGCAGAAGGATGCACTTCCTTTAGAGGAAACACTTCAGGTCAGACAATTTATGTCCTTGGCTATCCGAACAGGAAGGATGCCATTAACGCACAAAGAATCAGCAACTACTACTTGAGACATGGCGTCCCGATAAGCAGGGCTCTTGGTCGCTCTGGATTTGACCGGAACAGGAAATCCTCAGTCCAGTTGAGAGCTCTGAACACCCAATTCGCCAAGTTCTTTAGAAGCAACTTCTATGGAAACTCAAGTAATAGAAAAGCCACGACTAAGAGAGTCCCAAGCCTGATTTATGGGAGTATTCCAGATTCAAGAAGGAAGTTCATAGAAGGGTACTGGAGCGGTGATGGCTGTGGTCGGTGGGGAGAGGTTGCTCGGTTGAGCTCAAGGTCAAAGGAAGCGCTGATCGACATATCATGGTTAGCCCGTGTATCTGGGCTTGAATCTAGCATCTTCAAGAACGAAGCTAGGCTAATCACCAAGAATGATAAATTCAGCTATGTTAAGTCAGAGCTTCTGCCTGCTAGCATCTTCTTCAGGCTTGCGGCGAAATATCGGGGCATTCTGAAGCACATGCTGAGGCATTCGCTCTATCATAAGAAGTCAAAAAGAGTCACAAGGCAACTGGCTAGAGAAGTTCTTAGAGCCGTTGGTGATAGAGAAGAACTATTGGGACTCAAGAAATTAGTGGAGTCCAGCCTGTGTGTAGTGAAGACAAAAGGAATTGAACATGTTAAACACGACGGTTATGTTTACGATGTTTCTGTCCCCGGAATGCAGGTTTTCTGGGGAGGCTCAACGCCCATTCTCCTGCACAACAGTGATGAACGTGGCATCAATGTCGTCAGAACGAGAATCAAGGACTTCGCGAGAACAATGCCAATCAGCGATGTCCCCTTCAAGATTATTATCTTGGATGAAGCGGACGCGGTGACGTCTGACGCTCAGAACGCTCTCCGTAGAACCATGGAGCAGTATGCCAGAGACTGTCGCTTCACTCTTCTCTGTAACTACTCGACAAAAATAATCGAGCCTATCCAGAGTCGATGTGCTGTTTTTCGTTTCACACCGCTGAAGGAAAAGGACATCACATTGAGATTGAAGTTTATAGCTGAAAAGGAGTCCGTAAAACTCGAAGAATCAGGTGTTAAGGCTATTCTATATATATCTGGCGGAGACCTAAGACGGGCAATAAACACATTACAGGGAGCCTCTGCCACAGGTGGCGTTGTAAATGACGAGATTGTTTACAAGGTTTCCAGCAGAGCGAGACCTGAAGAAGTACTAAAGATGCTGCAGTCGGCGCTAAGTGGAAAGTTCTTGGAAGCTAGAGGTCTGCTACATGAACTACTCATAAATTACGGTCTCTCAGGAACTGACGTAATCAGACAGATCCATAGAGAGATTTTCAATTTGAAGATCCCGGATTCCGAGAAAGTAAAGTTAATTGATCACGTTGGAGAAACAGACTACCGCCTAACTCAGGGTGCAAATGAGGAAATCCAGCTTAGCGCTCTGCTTGCCAACTTCACAGACGTCGGAAGCAAGATAAGCCATCAACTCAAAGAGTGATGTGTGAATGAATGCTCTCCTCCCTATGAGGGTCTCTGGGAACAATGCCGTCTGGGCAGATAAATACTCACCCAGAAAAACTTCCGAGGTGCTGGGAAACAATGAAGCTGTTTCTAAGATAGCAAAGTGGCTGTCCGCATGGAAGGGAGGAAAGGCCCCTGAAAAGAAGGCTATCCTATTGTCAGGTCCGACTGGAACAGGGAAAACCGCGATGGTTTACGCTATTTCCAATGAACTGGGATACGAGGTAGTCGAGGTAAATGCAAGTGACAAGCGGGACAGAGAAACGGTAAGGAGAATAGTTGGCGGATATGCTCTGCAAGGATCGCTTCTTGGCGATATTCGAGGCAGAGTTCTCTTGATTGATGAGGTTGATGGTCTAAGCGGCGACGAAGATCGAGGCGGGGTTTCAGCCATGATAGAAACGATAGAAGAGACAGTGAACCCCATCATCCTTACCGCGAATGATAAGTGGGATCCGAAAATCCGGTCGCTGCAAAGCCATTGTATGATCCTCGACATCAGGAGGATACAAACAGGTACAATAGTCAACGCATTGACAAAGATCTGCCATAAAGAGGGAATTAAAGCCAACCCTGAGGCTTTCCGCGTGATAGCGGAGAATTCCAATGGAGACCTAAGATCTGCCATCAATGATCTCCAAGCTGTAGCTGAGGGGAAGACTGAGCTCAGCTTAGAAGATGTAAAGGCCCTTAGAACTATGAGGGATCGTGCGAAGGGGATCTTTGATGGTTTGAGGGGCATGTTCCAGGCTAGTAGCCTCAGCATAGCGAGAGCTTCCCTCGAATCCTTGGATATGGATCATGATATGCTCATCCAGTGGATATATGAGAATATCCCGAGGGAGTTCGACAATCCTTCAGAGCTTGCTCAAGGATTCAATGCGCTCTCAAGAGCTGACATGTTCTTGGGGAGGATTAAGAAGCATCAGGATTGGGGTCTCCTATCTTACGTCTACGACTTGATGAGTGGCGGCGTATCGTTAGCCAGACAGATTCCCTCAAAACGTTTCGTGAGCTATTCTTTTCCTAATTACATTAGGGCGCTAAGTGCATCGAGGTCAAGAAGAAATGCATTCAAAGTGATATGCTCGAAGATCGCAGCGCGGTGCCACGCATCTACTCGTGAAGTCTTTCAGGAGTACCTGCCGATGATCGAGATGGTCATCGAAAATGATGCAAAAACGGGAACAGACATGATTAGGAAGTTCGAATTAACTGAAGACGACCTGGACGTTATCACCGGAGGAAAAAAGATCAGGAAAATAGAAAAGGAAGCGCCTAGGTCAACTGAACCGAAGAAGGTCAAAACCAAACCGAGAACTGAAGAGACGAAACAGGCTCTCCTGTTCTAACACAATGCAGGGATGCGAAAAGTGCAAAGATACGCATTCAAGGTCTTTTATGATGGGACTAAGCCATTCTATGGTCTCCAAAGACAACCAGCTTTCCGAACAGTCGAGGGTGAGCTCGTTCGAGCGATGATAAAGTCGCGTCAGATGTCCTCCGATCCTAGTGTAGCTCGTTTTTCCTCAGCTGGTAGGACGGACAGGTTTGTCTCAGCGTTGGGAAATGTTTTTGCAGCTAACGTAGACGTGGAACCAAGGCCTGCAGCAATCAATTCTAAGCTTGGCGACGACATTAGGGTTTGGGCAAGAGCGAAGGTTCCAGCTTCATTCGACCCTCGCAGGGAGGCACTTAGGAGGCACTACAAGTACTTCGCTTATGTTGCTGAGCAGATGGATTTGGATCTAATGATTGAAGCGTCAAAGCGATTTGTAGGCATACATGATTTCAGGAGCTTTGCACATCGACCTTCCAAAAGCAGTTCTGTCAGGGAAATATTCGATCTCTTACTCACTAGACTTGGCGACAACTTCATTTGCATCAGCATTGTTGGCGATAGTTTTCTGAGAAAGATGATTAGGAAAATCGTCGGGTCACTTATCCATGTGGGATCGAGCCTGCTAGAACCAGCTTACATTGAGAGATTATTCGATCCGAAGTATCCTCTTCCCAAGAGAGGTGTTCCTGCTGCTTCGCCTGAGGGACTTACCCTTTGGGACGTAGATTACGGTTTTCCTTTCGAGGTCGACAGATATGCAGTAGTAAAGCTTCAAACAAGTCTTGTGAAAAGCCTAACGATGTTAGTAGCTAAGAAAGCGATGCTCCATCAGTTTAGAAGCCTCTCAGAAAAAGAGTAAGATCGAAAATAACGCGATCCACTAGCGCCGAGTCACGAACGTCTGAAATACCTCTCTATTAGATCCACGAGACGGCTATCGTTGAATTTTTCCGTTTGATCCCTTACTCCGGCATTGAGTATTCTCTTCCCCTCTTGAACCACCGCGATTACGTCTCCTTTCACTCCTGGGGGATTCCCTGAGCTCGAACTAGTAACTATAATCTTTGGGTATTGTGACTCTCTGAAGCCTTCGACTAGTACGTAGTCAAGTTCTTTTGGCATTTGTCGGAGGGCAGATTCTAGTGTGGCTGGGAGATCCTTTCTGATTGTTATGATCTCTGATGACGTAACTGCTAGGGTTATTGATGAACCTGCTATGAGGTGTCTACTTGTATCCTTGCCGTTGGGTAAATCGAAGGTTGAGCTATTGCCTATGTGTTTTACGGTTCCAACTCGAAGCCCTCTTCGCTTCATCTCCCTAAGAGTTCTTGTAAGTATGGCAGTTTTCCCGACATGCCGCTTTGCTCCGACTACACACACTACATGAAGTTTCTTCGTCTACCGTGCCCCTCCTTCACCGCATTCGATTTTCTCCAACCTCTGTGGGAATATGTGTAGTTCAACTTCTTCGTCTTCATCAAGGAATTCAACATTCTCCGGTATCACTATGAATCCGTCCGCGTCTGCAAGCGTCGTTATGGCTTCGCTACCTGTTGGCATTGGTGCAACAAAGATTCTCCCTTTTTCCGTTTTTGAAATTTTGCATGGCTTGAATTCTCTTCGACCGATCTCGGAGTAGATCTTGGTGACCGTGTATGCCTTCACTCTTTGTAATTCGTAGGGCTGCTCGCGTGCCATTCTTCTAATCAATGGATCCACTAAGGTGTAATACATGATGAGCGAGGAGGTCGGGTAACCTGGCAGCGTTATGAGCAGCTTACCTTTGATAGATGATAGTATTGTTGGTTTCCCTGGTTTCACTGCAATTCCGTGTATGTAAAGGTCCAATTTGCCAAGTTGCTCCAGCACCTTGGGCATGAGATCCCCGGGTCCCTTCGATGTCCCACCTGATACTATAACGGCATCAGATGATTCCAATGCAGAATTCACAGTATCCACCATCTGCGCGAAGTCATCTCTACATATCCCGAAGTCCAAAGGGATACCACCTGATGCTGCTACTGCTTGGTGAATTGTTACTGAATTAACGTCGTAAACTTTCCCAGTTTGAATTCTTTCACCCGCTCTCAATAGCTCATTTCCAGTGCTTATTATTGCCACCTTGGGTTTCCTGTACACTTCGATTTCCGATAGACCGAGTGAGGATAAGACCCCTGAGTCGAACATTGTGAGCTTCCTTCCGCGCTTCAAAACTAGCTGCCCTGCTCTGATATCCGTACCAACCTTGACGACATTCTCTCCAGGTGAAGCTGGGCGGTAAAACTTGACTGTTTCGTGATCCTCCGCTGTATGTTCGACCATGACAACGCTTTCTGCGCCCTTAGGAATCATCGCACCTGTCGAGACCCTAGCGCATTCACCTCGGCGCAGTTCTATACTTGGCTTCTCCCCCATATGGACTACGCCTGAAATGCGAAGCGCGACTGGCTTGTCTTCCCCTGCTCCAAAGGTGTCCGCCGCAATTACAGCATAGCCATCGCGGGACGATCTAGGAAAGTGAGGAACATCGATTGATGACTCCACATCTCGCGACAGCACTCTGTTATAGGCTTCGTTGACAGGGATCTTTTCGGCTTCGTCTATAGGATGCACGAATTTCTGGATCTGCGTGAATGCATCCTCGAATCGAGTTACCTTGAGAAACACGTTATCTTTCACTTTTACTCTACCCGTGCCTCGTTGAAGACTAGTCGGACACATAGCTACTCAGGAAACAATTTTACTGTTACCTTTGAACCTTTCTCCATTCCTTCTGAGTCCTCAGGGATTTCTATCAACCCGTCCGCTTTAGTCATGCTACTTATAATGCCTGATCCAGAAGTTCTAACGGGGTAGGCTACTGTTGCGCCGTCCGCAGCTTGCTCAAGCCTTACTCGGACGTAGTCTCTTCTTCCAATGGTGGATGCGATTCTGTTTCCGAGAATGGCTATAACTTCTCCTCTAGGATCAAGATGTCTCGCTCCCATCATCTTACGAATGGTGGGACCGACAAGCGTTTCAAACACAACCATGGATGCCACTGGGAAGCCTGGTAGGAGAAACACGGGTTTCCCCTGGACTAGACCGAACGCTGTTGGACCCCCGGGTCGCATTGAAATTCCGCGAAACAGTATCTCTCCAATGGAGGAAACAACGTCGGGTAGCATGTCCATCTTTCCGACTGATGTGCCACCGGAGAAAACCACTAGGTCATACTTCATCCCTGATTCTAGGGCACTTCTGAGTTCCTTGAATGAGTCTCCGACGATGCCGAGGTCGGCAGGTTCACCACCATAGAGGGAAACGTAGGCGGACAGTGTGTTCGAATTCACGTTGAACACTTTTCCTGGAATGAGTTTACCGCCTGGTTCGACGAGTTCATTCCCGGTTGCAATCACCGCTGCGGTCGGCCGTTTTGCAACATTAATCTTCATGATACCACATGCCAAGAGAACGGAAATATCCTGTGGGCGCACAGCTTGACCCGACTTTATCACTACTTCACCTTTCTTGACGTCTTCGCCTATCTCCGAAACGTTCTCCCTTGGCGTGACTGGGAAAAAGACCATCAGGGCGTTCCCATTACGCCTTGTATTCTCAACTTTGACAACGGCGTCAGCGCCACCGGGGAGTTGCGACCCCGTCGCCACCTCGACTGCTCTGCCTGAACTAACCCGAGTTTTGGGCATCTCGCCGACTCTGCACTCGCCATAGACTTCGAGTTTGGCTGGTTTCTGCTGGGTACACCCAAAGGTGTCCTTTGCGACGACCGCGTACCCGTCCATCGCGGATCGAACAAAATGAGGTACATCAATGTTGGACGTTATGTCGCAGGGAACTATCCTCCCAAGGCTGTCGCCCACGCTCACTTCTTCGACGCCAACCTTGGCGATCCGTGAGTAGATTATTCTCAGAGCAGTTTCTACACTTATCCTTTCCTTTATTTCGTGAAAACTCATTCTCTCAAGCCTGCTAAGAACTCTATTGTTTTCGCTATTCCCTAACATGCCTTAGCATGTGCCCAATTTCAGGTATTATCAAGTCCCTCAAGCCAAGTTCAACAGAGTGGGGCGATCCCGGAAGACAAAAGATGACTTTATCCCGTATGATCCCTGCTAGCCCCCTACTGAGTATTGCGGGCGTTCCGATCTTCAGGTAGCTAAGGTTCCTGAAGATCTCTCCAAACCCTACGACTTCTTTCTCAACGAGTTTCTTTATTGATTCGATAGTAACATCTCTCTTAGAGACTCCCGTTCCTCCGATCGTCAGTATCACTTCGCAGTCGTCTCTTTCAACAAGGGCTAGAACACTCCCTACAATCTTGGCACTCTCGTCGGGCACTACTTCCCTAGCTGAAATCGTATGTCCGTTTTCCTCCAAGATGCGCTTGGCTACATTCGAAGATTCGTCGTCGACTTCTCTACGTTCTTCGTGTTGCTTGTATCTCGAGTCACTGACTATCAGAAGTGCGAACTTGATCTTCGTGGGCACTTTCTTCTTGTGCTCAAGGTAACTCATTCTTCTTCCTAGCCCCTTTGGTTTTGCTGAGGACGTGTATCTCCTTTATTTTGGTCGATGGATATTGTCCTTTTTCATCCTTCTCATATTTCTTTGTCATATCCCATACCGTAAGTAGTGCTGCCGCCGTCGCGGTCAGGGCTTCCATCTCGACCCCGGTCTTGGCCAATGCTGAGACTTCAGAAATTACAACTACGTCATTGCCTTCGATTTCCATATTAATGATGGCATTCGCGATCGGTATGGGATGGCATAAGGGTATGATCTCGTGTGTCTTCTTGGCGGAGAGGACCCCAGCTATCTGGGCACATGATATCACGTCACCTTTCTCAATAGAGTTATTCCTCATTCTCTGAATGGTCTCAGGTTTGAGAGTTATCCTCCCGGTAGCTCTTGCAACCCGAATTAGATCCTCTTTTTCACCAACATCAACCATACGAACCGGATTCAATGCTGAAATCCCTCCCTAGCGTCTCTACTCCCTCTTGAGGTATTTGGCTATCTGTTTGAGCTTCCCACCAGCGAAAACAGGCCCATCTTTGCAGACAAGACACGTCCCTATGTAACAGCTACCACATAATCCAATACCGCACCGCATATACCTCTCCAAAGATGCTTCAACCTCAACAGCCTTTCTATGTGCATAGGTGACTATCTTCTGTATCATTGGCTCTGGACCACAGGTATAAATCCTGTCAAAATCTTCCTTCTTTATTAGGTCTCTTGCGATATCACTGGCACAACCTTTTATGCCAGATGAGCCATCATCGGTTGCCAATATCGCGTTGCAGTTCTTGCTTCCTCCAAGCAATTCCTCAAAGTTTCTGTGTAATGCTAGTTTCTCAGCGGATCGTGCACCTAGAACAGCTGTGATCCTTCTGTTTCTGTCCATCAGTCTCTTGGTTAGGAACAGCAGTGGTGCAGCTCCGATCCCTCCTGCTACAATGAGAACATTCCTCCCTTGACCTGCGAAACTAGTTCCATATGGTCCCCTTAACCCGAGTAACCCGTGGTGGGTAATCTTGTGGATGGCTGAAGTTGCTTCTCCTACGTTCTTAACGGTGATCCATACTTCGTCTTCTCCCTCGATGTTCGAGACGCTCATCGGAACTTCGTCGATACCAGGTATCCAGATCATCAGGAATTGTCCTGGTTGCGCATTCCTGCATATATAGGATGAGCTCTCAATTCTGATTGTTTTGATACCTTCCGCTTCTTCTTGAGTCGACTTTACCCTGCAAATTACTGGGCGATTTCTGGGGAGGATAGTCGATGCCAATCTCTTACCTACCTCCAGCGATTACCTGTGCGCTCGACCTATTATTTCCCTTAGGCCTCTGAATCCTTTTCTCTTCATATACCCACGTAGTCCAGCTACAATTTCCTTGAAAACAGATAGTCCCTTTACTAATGCCGTTCCAATTTGGACTGATGAGGCTCCAGCCAGGAAGAATTCCACAGCATCCTCCCAGCTGTCCACTCCTCCAACGCCGATCAAGGGAACCTTCACGTTCTCGTACAGCTCGTAGATGCATCTCACAGCGATGGGTTTTATCGCAGGCCCAGATAGTCCTCCATAACGGTTACCAAGGATCGGTAGACAGGCATCTATGTCTATTGCCATTCCCCTCACCGTATTTATCGCAGTGATTCCGTCGCATCCCCCCTCCACGGCGGCTTTGGCGATCTCAACGATGCTAGTAACATTAGGGCTCAACTTAACAAAGAGAGGAACTCTTACAGTTTTCTTAATGGTTTGGGTTATATCTCTCACGCATTCAGGGTCCTGCCCCATTGAGCCGACATTTGCATGCGGGCAAGAAACGTTCGCTTCTATAGCCATAGCTCCCGCTTTCTCCAACTTTGAAGCAACATAAGCAAATTCCTCCGAGTCTCCGCCGTATACACTCGCAACAATGGGAACATCAATGTTTTTTCTTAACTCAATAATTTCATTTGCATAAGCTTCTACTCCGGGGTTAGGTAATCCCATGGCATTCAGGTATCCACAGTCAACCTCAACAATCGTTGGGTTAGGGTATCCTTTCTCAGACTTAGAACAAATGGACTTGGTAACAACCGCCCCAGCGCCTACAGATGCTACTTGTTCAAGAGTGAATCTACTCATACTCAATATTCCGGAAGCGAGCATCGTTGGGTTGCTCATTCTCAGCCCGGCTAGTTCACTGGATAGCTCAATACCATCTCCCCTAGGCAAGTCTACCACTTTCCTTCACTCTAAGACCAAAACCATCCTTAGCTGAGGCAATAATATAATAAGTCATTCCAAGTGATCAAGATAATGGAAGGATAGTTAAACCTTTATGGGTTCGTCCAGCCCATCGCTATTTTCCGCTTAGTTCTGTCTGAGGGTGATCGAGGTTGCAAGCCTACATTGTTGAATCCCTGATTGGTGTGTTTGGGTTTGACGATTCACTCAAGTTAATCCAGAAGAACCTCTTTGAGCGGGATCCTGAGGTAATAGGTAAAATCGTCTCCAGACTTCAGCAGGGCGAGGTAACGGATGATGTCGACGACATTGTCAAGAGTCTCATGGAGAAGGGTTTTAATGAGTTTGTTTCGGAAGATGAGCAGCTTGCCAACAGTATAACCAAGAGGTATGGTGTTCGTGTTCGCGTGGAGATACCTAGCGCTGCTGGGAGGTTAGTCCGATCAAGGATGGCTAGTCTCTCTGAGGAAGAGGGCTTCACAAGTAAACCTCAAGAGTTGTACTCATTGTTATACGAGGTGAATGTATCTTTAACTAGGCAGAGAATACGGGGGGCGGCTGAAAGAAGAGATAAGTTGATTGTCCAAGCCATCGAGGCAATAGATGACATTGATAAGACGCTCAACTTGTTCGCGTCCAGGATGAGAGAGTGGTATGGGCTCTACTTCCCCGAGCTAGACAAGCTTGTGGAGAACCACGAAACCTTTGCTACACTGGTCAGCAAAATCGGAGACAGAGGGGAATTCACCCGAGACGGTCTTCACAGCGTAGGCAAGTTTTCGGATGCTTTGAGTACGGAAATGGAAAGACAAGCCAAGAACTCTATGGGTGCTAGAATAGCGGATTATGATCTCTCCCGTATAAGGGATTTTGCATCTGTCATAGTCGAATCATATAAGATCCGCGGTGAGATCGAGGAATACGTTAACGAAATCATGAAGGAAGTCGCCCCCAACATAACTGGTCTTGCTGGTCCCATGATTGGAGCTCGTTTAATGAGTCTAGCCGGTGGCTTGATGGAACTCTCAAGACTTCCCGCAAGCACAATTCAGGTCCTCGGCGCAGAGAAAGCGCTATTCCGTGCCCTCAGGACTGGAGCCAAGCCACCCAAACATGGGATAATTTTCCAGCATCCATTCATTCACCGTGCTTCATGGTGGCAGAGAGGAAAAGCTGCCCGAGTACTAGCTGGAAAACTCTCAATAGCCGCCAAAATCGACGCTTACTCAGGCGAATATCAGGCGGACGAGCTAAAATACTACCTTGAGAAGAGGATCGAGGAGATAAAAAGAAAGTATCCTAAGCCGACTGTCCGCCGACAGTCTACTAAGCCTAGGCGCGAATGGCCCAAGAGGAAATCCCCCAAGAAGGAATTCAAGAGACAAGGTTGGAAGAGGCGATGACAAGTTCTTCCTAGGGCGAATACTTAGTTTGAACAGGAGCGTGCCGTAAAAATGACAGCTGTTAGAGAATACAAAGGTTGCAGGAATATTTTCTGGGTTTCCGTCGAAGGGGAAGGCGGCGAAGAGAGGCTTGCTACCGTCAATCTTACTCCGGGTCGAAGGGTTTATGGTGAGAAGCTTGTTCAAGCCTCGGGGAAGGAGTATCGGGTGTGGGATACCTATCGCAGCAAGCTAGCTGCCGCTATAGAAAAGGGCGTGGAGGAAATTCCTCTGGAGCCACGTTTCAAAGTTCTATACTTGGGCGCTGCATCTGGAACAACGGCCAGTCATGTCTCAGACATTGTAGGAAAAGACGGTACCGTTTATTGCGTTGAGTTCTCACCAAGAGTCATGAGAGAACTCGTAACCGTATGTGAGTACCGAAAGAATATGCTTCCTATACTTGCTGATGCGAGGTTTCCTGAGAAATATCGGATGCTAGTTGAGGAAGTTGATGCGATATACCAAGACGTAGCTCAGCCTAACCAGAGTGAGATCATGATCAAGAATGCAAGAATGTTCCTTAAGGAGGGCGGACATGGATTCTTGGCAATAAAGGCTCGAAGCGTGGATGTGACCCTTGAACCGTCTGAGGTATACAAGAGAGAGACAGAGACGTTGAAACAATCGTTCGAGATCAAGAAAGTGGTTCACCTTGAACCGTATGATAAGGCTCACGTCATGATCATTTTCTGAGTCAAAAAGATAATTGCAGCTTTAGTAGGCTTTAAACACCTGTCTCTTATCTCTCGAGAAATGTGTGGCTACTATGATCAATATCGTGAGAATATTCACGTATTACCTTATCTTCAACCAAAAGGCTAATTTGTTTTTAGAATGGAATCATTCTAATGGTATCAGAGAGATGGGGCGCTACAGTATATTTGGTGGCACAGTTGGAGAGACGTGAGAGCCCGATTTGAGGTTCTTTCTCTATACTCGCATAAGTTCTTGTACTTTCCGAGTGGTGGATTTACTTTGGTGTACCTGAGGAAAATTGTTTTGAAAGGGTTCAAGTCGTTCGGCAGAAAGACTGTGAGCCTCAGGTTCTCCAACGGGCTTACGACAGTTGTTGGGGCTAATGGTAGTGGTAAGAGTAACGTACTTGATGCTGTTTGCTTCACACTCGGCATCCTGAGTGCTAAGTTTGTTAGGGCTGGCTCCTTCTCTGATCTGATTTACAATCCCGTACCATCATCAGCCGAGAAGCCAGCAGAGTACACTCGTGTCACTCTTTACTTCGATAATTCTGATAGAAAGATCCCTATAGACTCTGATGACATCGTGGTATCGAGACAGGTTGATCGTCAGGGGCACGGTGTCTACCGTCTGAATGGGCGTCTCACAACTAGGACTGAAATATTAGACATTCTAAGCATGGTTGGGATTGATCCTGAAGGGTACAACATAGTTCCGCAGGGCGAGTTAGCCCGAATAATAAGATTGAGCCCTGAAGAACGCAGACAGATGATAGAGAAGATCGCTGGAATTGCCACCTATGACGAAAAGAAGGAGAGAGCCCTGAAAGAACTGGGAGAAGTCAATCAGAACCTTCAGAGAATCAATGACAAGCTCAAAATGGTCAAGGGTGACCTAGAACGCCTAGAAAAGGAAAAGAATGATGCAGTCCGCTACCAACAGATAGAGAAAGAGGTTAGGAATCTCCAGGCATCTCTGATTTATGCCGACTTGACTAAGGCTAGACTGGGTTTGCAGGAAGTCCTGAAGAATCTAGACCTTAAGAAAGACCAATTGGCTAAAATGAAATCAGATGAGGAAAATGCAACAAAAGCCCACGATGAAGTATCCAACAGAATAGCAGAAATTGAATCAGCGGTGACGACCGGGGAAACTGAGCTTGATGGAATCCAATCAAGAGTCCTTGAACTTAGGCAACAGGTATCTGAAAATGAGAGCACTTCTAACTTCACTCGAGAAAGGATCGAATCCAACCTGACTCAATTAAAGTCCCTAGAAAACAAGTTGTTCAACATCAAGAAAGCCATAGAGAATACTTGGAGCAATATTAAGATGCTTGAGGACAGAAAGAAGGTGCTACTGAAAACCATTGAAGATATGAACGAAAGCGTAAAGCTGCTCTCCACTCAGATCTCTGAGCTAGACAACGAATTCGACAAGAAGAGAACACAGGTCGAAGCAATTGTAGTTGAAATCAGTAAACTGGAGTCAGAACTGTCAAGGAGTATAGCAAAGCAACAAGTGGCCACCAGAGAAAAAACATATCTGGAGCAGGAGACCTCGAGGCTCCGCAAACTGGATGAACAGTCTCAGAAGAATAGCCTAGCCACGAGAAACGAGATAGACTCGTTGAAAAATCAGCAAGGTAACTCAATTGAAAGGTTATCAAATTCAAAATCAAGAATCAAGCGAGTAGAAGAGGAAAAGTCAAACACAGAAAAGCAACTGCAGGAAACCGATGTAATCATCAAGAGGATTCGAGATGAGCTCATCCGCATAAGAGCTAGGATGGATGCTATTAGAGAGGCGAGGATGTACATGTCCCATGGTAGGAGGGCTGCCATTAGAGAGATTGCCAAACTTAAGAGCAAAGGTAGCGCCGAAGGTATTTGTGGGACTGTCGCCGACCTAATAAGTGTCCCTCCTGAGTACTCAACCGCTGTCGAAGCCTCTGCGGCTTCTAGGCTGACTTATCTTGTCACGAAATCAGAGGATGATGCAGCAAGGTTTGTTGAGTTTCTGAAAAAGGCGAGAATTGGTAGAGCATCCTTCCTTCCGCTTGATACCCTAAAGGTAAAGATCCCACCTGAGTACCCTAAGGGAAAAGGGGTGGTCGGGCCCGTCAAGGATCTGATCAGATTCGATAAGGAATTCGAACCAGCCATCGACTACATCTTTGGTAACACATTAGTGGTAAGAGACTTGGACGCTGCCCGTTCCCTGAGGCACACAGACTTGCGCAGAGTTACTTTGGATGGCGACCTGATAGAGCCTTCAGGGCTAATAACAGGCGGGTTCTATGGAAAAGGAAAACTGGCAGGTGAGAAACCAGATCCAGCCAGACTCGAGGAAGAGCTGAAAGGACTTGAGGAAACCAGAAATGCCCTCTCTATCAAGCTTCAGAGTCTGACCAAGTCACTATCGGAATTAAGGGAAAGCGCCAGTGTGGACGAAAGAAAACTCGAGATAGCAGCTGTTCAACTCGATGAGAGGGGCAACAAGGTTAGGGAATTTGAGCAAATACATCGGAATACGTTAGGCGAATTAAACTCAAAGAACGAGCGACTAGAAGAGTTGGCTCGGGACTTGGTGACACTGAATAACGCCATCGAGAAGTCAAGGGAGAGTCTGTCAGCGCTCGCTTCCAAGGAAAAAAGCTTAAGAGTGGTGCTCGATACATCTGGGGCCTCAAGAGCCAGTGGGGTGCTCAAGGATAAGGAAAATGAATTGGCCAAGTTAAACGAAGAACTGAAGAAAGTTGAGATTTCGTTGGCTGAGAACACAGCGAGAATCGAGCAACTTACGCCACAGAGTGAGGAGACAAAGAAATCCATAGATCAGCTTAGAAGTGTGGTACCCTCGCTTCAATCCGAACTCGAAACGAAACAGGCGAGACTTAGCGTGTTGAATGGGGAACTGAAGAACGCATCGACCAGACGAGACCAAGTCAAAGGAGAAGTTGAATCACTCAGAAGGGAGTGGGGTGAAAAGAAGAAAAATTCTCGAGACATTTCAAGGCAACTAGTTGTTATCAGAGAGAGCATCAACACTCTGCAGATGGATATAAATGGCTTCGGTATTAGAAAAGAAAACCTGGAATCTCAGATAGCTTCTACGGAGAAGAGAATACAGGAATTTCCCGAGTTCCAATCACAATCCATAGGAGAAATCGATGAGCAGGAAATCTCTGCCAGAATAGGGATAATAAGAGAAGAACAAGTGGCTTTGGGAAACGTTAACATGAAAGCCATAGAGCAATATGCCACTGTAAACGAAAACTATGAAGAGATAAAGAAAAAGAGAGACAAGGTACTTGAAGAAAAGACATCTATTCTTGAGTTCATGGAGAAAATCGAGAGAGAGAAACTGAAGAAGTTCATGGATACATTCAGCGACATATCCAACAATTTCAAAGAGATATTCAACTACCTCTCCCCTAGTATCCGAGCGGAGTTAGTTCTCGAAAACCCTGACCAACCCTTGCTTGGCGGAATTGCCATCAAGGTAAAAACCGCAGGTATCATGGAAGTCACCAATATCGAGGCGCTGTCGGGTGGAGAGAAATCATTGACAGCGCTAGCCTTAATATTCGCAATCCAGAAGCACCAGCCTGCGCCGCTATATGTATTGGATGAAATTGATGCCTTTCTGGATGAGGTGAACGCCGTCAGAGTGGCAGATCTTCTTAAGGAGTTGTCCAAAACCTCTCAATTCATAGTGGTTACACTCAAACAAGCTGTCATGACCAGGGCGGATACCCTAATAGGTCTTTCCAAAAACGCTGAAACAGGCGTCTCAAGCATAGTATCCGCAAATATTGAGGAGATTACAAGGGGTTCTGAGTTACGAAGTCCTGCATAGACATTCGTAGCTCTGGGGTTTCACCATCCTCGTCTCCCTCGCGAGTTCATCGGGAGCACGTCACTGGACTCCACCCCTGTCTGGGTGCAAACCCACCCCGAGGCAAGGTAAGCCACAAAGGCTCGCCTCCACGCCGGGGAAAGACCCTCCATCCTCAGTGTCTCACTGTCCACACGCTGAAACTGAAAGCTCCTGTTTCCACCGCTCAACTACTTGCTGTCGCTGCTCTTCTGAAGGCCCCGCAGCCCTAACCCAGATATTGAAGGCTGCACCCTTCTGCCTGTCCCTCGTAAGACCGCATCCACTGCACGTTATCTTCGTCGCACCGCGTGTCACGCGATTCCACGCCCCGCACTTCGGGCACTCCTTCGTAGTACCATGGGGTGGAACCATAATCACCGTTGCCCCGCCAGTCTTATAGACAATGATAGACGCAAACGTTCTCCAGTCTGCTCTACTGATGTCCCTGTTCCTCTTTCTGCTCCGCGAGAACATCCCAGTCTTCTTGGTGTCTTCAAACGCAAACGTGTGACCCTGGTATCGGCGAACCAAGGTGTTAGCTATGTTGTGTAGTTCATTGGTGACCCTGTTCCGCTCCCGCCTCCAGTACTTCTTCACGAGACGGAAGTAGAGACGTTTCCTTCTGTCACGGATGAGCTGGATCCTCCTCCTGTGATCACTGTATGCCGTGTGGATAGTGTACGTCTCCTTCAGGGAGACGCTGTCGAAGCCCCATTGTGGCGAGAAGCCGTCAAGGCTACGTAGGTTGTTGTCCCAGCTGACGACTGGAGAGTCAGGAAGAAGCGGAGACGCCCGCCTGCGCACCGTGACGACAACCTGTTCCTCTGTAATGAGGACCTCGCCGAGATCCTCCTCGCCCATAGCACTGTGCCCCAAGAACTCTCTAGCCCTTGGAAGCCACCAGCATCGCCGCAGATCGAAGTGGATGAAGCATCGCGGTTTGATGCTCACCCTCAGCACGCCGTCGTCATAGCATGTCATTGTCTTCTTGACCCTCACAAACCTCCTCCTGACTAGTGGTTTGTGAGGCTTCCTGTCCCCGTTCAGGTAGTTCACCTGCCACGACCTCAGGATGCTACGCCCATCCTTGATCGCGGCGTCAACGTAATGCTTGCTTTGGGACCAGTTTTCAAGTAACTGCCCCCTGAGAGACCTCTCAAGGGCGACTCTCTCCTTGGAGCTGGGTAGGTGTGGTATCAATCGCTTTACCCAACTCCTGCGCTCGATTGCAGCCCTAGCTTCAGGGGGGAGACTGCGCCATGTTCTGTGCGAGACAAGGCGTCGGCTCTCCCACCTGATAGTCCACCGTACGCGCTCCCACATCGAAGCAATAGAGGCGTTCACAGCCTCAACGTATTTCGACGCGAGGGCGCATAGTTGTGCCCTCTCACTGTCACTCAAACTGAAGCATCGCAGGGGCGTAGCGTACGCCCTCACCTCGTACGTTGTCGCTTCCATTCGTATCACCAGATGTCGGATCAAAGTGAGAGACTCCCTAACTCGAGAGAGAGAGGAAAAACAGCTGGAAACCCGAAACACTGCAACAATGAAACAACGAACAATGAAGCACGTGTGTCAAAGAACACTAAATTCGGGTTTGTCCAACCGAACAACGAACATGAAGATACTGTTAATGTTGCCATAGTTGTCGTGTGCTCACCGTAGACCTGTGTCTCTTGTGGTGGGTGTCTCCACCAACCTGCCGGCTGATAGACGACGATCCACCTACTCACACACACGTACACGCGTGAATGTGTCAGGCGCCCCGCTCAACCTGCCGGCTGAAGCAGTGGCAACCTACGTGTGCATGTATGCGGACGCCTCTCTCCTCACTGTCGCTTGGGTGCCTCTCTCTTCTCTCTCCAACACCCCTCTACTCAACACAAACCCGCCCACATGAACACAGGAGACCAGGAACAGCGGTTATGGTGAAGTAGGGTGTGAGAGAGAATATGCATGTGCGCAGCAAAAACACATACAAGGCAGCAACAGAAAAAAAGGGGAGAGGGTATTAGTACGGTAGCAAGTTGCTTTTAGCTGTCGTCATTCCTGTCGTTGCTGTCATCGCTGATGCTGTGGTGGCTGGCTCACCGCAGCACACTTGAAAACTTGAATACTCGTCCGCTGGGGCAGCCGGTTTCATCCAGCTATCTATTCGGCGTTCCCCCACGCGGTTTCCCCAATGGCAGGCAAACGCCGCCAATATAACTCGCCTAACAGACAGCGCCTCTTCCGGCATTACCTTGTCTACGCTTCGCTACCTTCTCTCTGCTCTGCTCTCTCTCCTCTTGCTCACTCTCACTTTCTAGCCTGCATCACCTTTGATAGTTCACCCCGTAGCGATGTGCTGAAGAAATGTCTCGGCCGGTTGGTAGCAGGGCGATTTGGTCAAAGGCTCATCTCGATTTTCTCCCTCAACAACCTTTTTTCCCAACTGCTTTTTCTCTTTTTATCACCTCCTCCTCGATTTCTTCTCATTCTCTCCTTTCCTCCTTCCTTTTGTTGTTCAGTTCAGCAACTAGATCCACACTCATACTGTGCTGTCCTCGTGTGTAGCGATGTGGCAATTTGTACGGTTGTTCCTTACCATTTGCGTCAGCGATTCATCCCTTATAAGGTCAATAACAAAGTTGATTGGCCACGTTTTTCAACGGAATGTCAGACATGTCTTCTTTTGGTTGCTGAAGTCGCCCTCTCAGCTTGGCTTTGTCATGTGCCCTCTTGTTTATGTGCACGCATAATGTCTGAATAATTCACCTTTGCGTTACTGGAACGCTTTTATGATGTGTGCGAGTTTTGGTCGCTGCATCTTGTGGGGCTGTTATGGCTGCGGCCAGGATGGTCGAGTAGCAGGGGGCGATGTGCATGCGGACCTTCGCTGCGCCTCTCCCTCTGAGGTTGTCCAGGTTCAACTGCCCCTTCCCAGACTTTAAGACGTGCTCCACCATCATCCTGCTATGGCATAACTTGACAAGCCTAGGGTCTCCGTCCACGATGAAGCCCTCCTAACCCTCAGATGGACCATGAGCTGCTTGACCTGTGGTGGCGGTGGAATTACGGTCAAATATCCAGGTATTACCTTTTATTCAACCAAAAGACTAATCTGTCCTTAGAATGGAATCATTCTCATGCTGCCAGATCGATGGGGCGCGCGAAGGCATCGGCTGCATGAATCATTACTTTTTGATGCAGAGTGGAGGCAATAACCTGTGAATGAGAAAAATGTTCCATTTTGGTTGCAGCCTCCATGGTCATTCCTTCTCGATTCACTGAAAGCTAGCAAGCTTTCTCCATGGGACATCGACATCGCATACCTGGTCTCATCATTCTTACAAAAGATGTATGAACTTGGCGTCATCGACTTCAGAATATCTGGTCGCGCACTTCTGTCAGCTTCCATAATCCTGAGGCTGAAGACACAGCAGCTTTTGGAAGTTAACACGGCCCCCGAGTTGACTGAAGAAGAAAAGGAGTTGATCCTGCCTCCTCTCGAGATGCCTCTGCGATTGACCTCAAGAAAGATCACTTTGGACGAGCTTCTGGTAGCATTGGAACGAGTGCTCCTGCAAGGAGAGGAGAAAGCAGGCGGGGCGAAGCAATCGGAAAAGATGGCTTCATACATAACTCCATTGGTATTCGAACTTGAGCCTGATATGGTGAATGTGGAGCAAAGTATCAATGAGACTCTTCAAAGGATCTTAAATCTATCCTCGGCCAATCCCGTAATTAGATTCTCCCAACTCCTTTCCGAGAAGACTTGCAAGGAAGTCGTTAGAATTCTACTTAGTTGCCTCCACTTGGCTAATCGAGGAAGGATAATGGTCTGGCAAGAAGAGGAGTTCGGAGAAATTTTCATTACTCTCATCGATGGAGAGTCCCAAAAATGATTTCTCCTCTAAACAGGAAAGCGTTAATCGAAGCTGCCCTATATGCTGCCGGGAGACCACTATCATTAGAGGAACTCGAAAAGGTTTCAAAGGCAAGAGGGAAAATTGAAACGGAATCACTCTTAGCTGAACTCGTAAGCGAGTACCAAGAAAGAACTAGTTCCTTAGAGATTGTAGAGGTTTCAAGAGGAAAATATGCATTCCAGCTGAAACCAGAGTATTCAACCAAGGTCTCCCGTTTATCACCAGGTGGGCTACTCAGTCTAGGGGCGCTCAAGACGCTGGCACTGATAGCTATCCGACAACCAGTCAAACAGTCTGAGGTAATCAACATAAGAGGTTCCCACTCGTACGAGCACATCCACAAATTGGCACAACTGGGTTTCATCAAGAAACAACCAAGTGGGAGAACTTTTGCACTCTCCACCACCAAGGTGTTCGCCGAGTATTTTGGCTTCGATGAAGAACCTCTTAAACTCAAGGTACAGTTACACCGTAAACTGATGAGACCAGGTGCCAAGGACGAATCCCAAAGTACCTTGTTCGAAGCTCAGACAGCGAAAGAAGCAGCGGAAAAAGAAGAAAAATCATAGACGGCAAACCGCTACCTAAGCTTATGAACTCCCTTTTGCTCTGATATTTCTCAGGTTCTTCGCTACGGAGACTATCATCTTTCCCTTGGGCATGACCTTGCTTACAAGAATTCTGCCGCTCTTCTCCCACCACGCTCTCGGGTAGGCCGCAGATTTGTCGATCTTGTACGGAATCCCTAACATCTCAACCGCCTTAGCCAGCTCATCGACTGTCGGCCTCTCTATGGCTAGTTTACGCCCTATCTTACGCCCTTCCTTTCTTGTCTTGGTTCCATCAAAATAGGCTATCCATAGCACTACATGCGCCGATTTCCTCATGCAATCTATGCCCTCCTTCGACCCGTTACAGTTTCAACTACTTTCCCTGATCTGACCTAGCAATTTCCCAAAACCTATATATTCCAACTGACTATAAGGTTTCGACTTAAAGTAAGATGATAACCTTTGCGAGTCTGTTGGATATACGGTTTCTGCTCTTGAAAATTTCGTGTGTATTGGGGTGAAAAAGAGTTGGGCAAGTGGCAAGGTCGTGCCGGACGAAGATACACAGGGGCAGCAATAAAGGTTTCTAGAGGAAAAAGAGCTTACGAAATCGGTGGGGAAGCAGCTGAGACCAAACTCGCCGAGAGAAAAGTTGAGCAGAGAACTGGGATGGGCGGCAACGTGAAGACCAAATTGCTCCAAGAGGAATTCGCGAATGTCACTGATCCACGGACTAACATAACCAAGAAAGCAAAGATGACTCAAGTCCTCAAAAACGCTGCTAGCATCGATTACCAGAGACGAGGCATAGTCTCAAAAGGAGCAGTAATCAAGACGGAACTTGGTGAAGCCGTAGTCACAAGTCGCCCAGGTCAGCACGGACTAATAAACGCGTTACTAGTGAAAAAGAAATAGGGCAGAGATGAAAAGGCATCTTCGAGGAACGAGAGCTACAAACTCAGTTTTTCAACTAACTCTTTGTATCTGTTTCTCACGGTGACTTCCGTGACTCGTGCAACCTCGGCTACATCACGTTGCGTTCTCCTCTCATTGAGAGACACACTTGCTATGTAGATCGCTGCAGCAGCAACACCAGTCGGTCCTCTGCCAGATGTCAGCCCCCTCATACTGGCATGCTTAAGTATATCAATGGCCTTCGATTGAACCTCTCCTGACAGGTTCAACTGACTTGTGAATCTTGGGATGTAATCAACCGGGTTGGTCGGAGGGATCACTATGTTCAGCTCCCTTGCGATGAACCTATAGCTTCTCCCAGTTTCTTTCTTGCTTACTCGGGAAACCTCAGTTATCTCGTCCAATGTCCTCGGAACTTTACACTGCCGACATGCAGCGTAGAGGGCCGCAGCCGCAACCCCCTCAATGGATCTCCCACGAATCAGCTTTTGCTCTACAGCCCTCCTGTAGATTACAGCTGAAGCCTCCCTCACGCTACGAGGAAGCCCCAGATGAGAAGCCATCCGGTCAAGCTCTGAAAGAGCGAACGCGAGGTTTCGTTCCATAGCATCTGAAACTCTGATTCTCCTCTGCCACTTCCTCAAGCGGTAAATCTGAGCCCTCTTTCTCGGAGCCAGATCCTTCCCAAAGCTATCACGGTTCCTCCAATCAATCATAGTAGAAAGACCCTTGTCATGAATCGTATAAGTCGTTGGGGTTCCAGCTCTCGCTCTCTTCTCTCTCTGCTCATGGTCAAACGCTCTCCACTCGGGCCCTGTGTCTATCATGCGATCCTTGATCACTAAACCACAATTCAAGCACGTTAATTCTGCTCTTTCGTAATCTCTGATAAACTTCGTATTTCCACATTCACTACACTGGACCTGATATTCTGGTACCATTCTATCCTTACCGTTCTTTTCCAGTACTTCTCTACTATTATTCGTGATAGCCACCTTCTTTCCTCATCTCAGAAGACCTGAGTCTACTTTTTTCAGCCCTGACTGTCCTCCCCCTATCTTGCGCTAAGAAAAGGGTCTTTCCCACTAGACCCGATAAAGACTCCCTGTCGAAGGGTGACTTAACTGAGATGTAAGGCGCCTTCTTAGGACCAAAAATATCACTGACTTGACCAACTCTCTTGGCGCTCTCGGTCAAAACAATTGCCCCCAGAGGTGCAGCGACATCCGCACGAACAATCAAGTTCCCACTCGAAGAAATATGAAGGAGTTTCCCCAGCTTGATCAAGGAGCCACCACCGGGGGGTTGAGAGCCCAAATTAGACAAATAGGATCACTTTATTAACCTTACGGTCGCCCGATCGACTTCCCTACAGAACGTCGAGAAGAACATCCGAAAGATCCGGGAAGCAAGATCTTCTTAGCGACGATCGAAAAATGATCCGGGGAAGCTCTTATCCAGTATATTCTTTTATCTACGGTTCTACACTCTCGCAATTCTCCTAATCGATCTGTCCGCGACCCCCTTCGTGAAATCTCGGCATAGGAGATTTGTTCCATCAATCCAAAACAACATAATGTATTTATTGCCAAGAATACACTTGAGTATGTTATTCACTCCCGATCTGAAATCCAGAAGCGCGCTGAACCCTTCTTATACGACGTAGACCCGTAGATGCGTACAATGAGATGAACTGATTCTGTGGAGGCTTGTAGCTATGAGAGAGCCAAGTAAAGCACACTTGAAGGACGCGCAACCCTCCACAAGAGGCCAACGCAATGCTTCAAGAGCTTCCGGCAGACGCGCTGGTTCCAATATAGAATCAACTGCTATACAATTCATTAAGAGGGCGGGTGAAAAAGGCGTTCTACAGAACGAACTACTGAAAAAACTCGGCGTAAACAGTCGTAAAGGTCTAAAACTTGTTTCCAGGCTCGAAGAGTTAGGTTTAGTCGCAAGGTCCCGAGAGCTTTATGGCGGTAAGTGGACGTACAGACTTGTTTCCCCAAATGAAAAGGTTTTGAATATCCGATGGGATGATCTGGACTGCCCCTGCTTCTTCTGTGGCGATGGCGGAAGATGTGGACTTGGTAACATCGTCTCCCCAAGTTCCTGCTCACCGCTCTCCGAATGGATAAAATCGTCGTTAAGCCAGGGAGAAAAACCTCATCAGAATAGTGCGTGATTCCGAACCCGTTAACTTGATCGCTTTATGAGCGACCTGATTGTTCTTATGTCTGCAGTCGTACGGACGCAGGTTCCTTTGAAGTGTGTGGGAGAAGCGAAGAAGCCTTTTTCTCGAAGAAGTCCCACTATTCTCGAAGTGGAGGGCGAGTTCAACCCTTCTGAATCTGATATGCTATGTAGATCATAGTAGGTTGGAGGACCATCTAGCTCAGATGTAATCAAGCTTAGCATCTTAACGAGTCTTCGATTCGGCGCACGCTTCGAGTCTTCGGCTATGGCCCTAGCGGTGTCTACAAAATCTCTATCCCAGAGCTCTCCACACCATAGCGGTCCCGCTACTTTCATCTTGGATCCACAGAGTTCGCACTTCAAATCCTGCACTGGCGTCGAGAGCAATTTCATGACTTTTCTGTTATCACAGTTGAAACAGTGTAGAATATATCCAACTCCTCTTAGGCTCTTGTCAGCCTCGGACACACCCTTACTGACCAGAAGATAGGTTCTCACATAGTGGTCTGAACTGTGGGAGAACAAGACTCTCACTCCCGCGTCACATCTTGATGCGGTCAAAGTTATAGCGCCAATGAGAAGTCTAACCGCGATCTCATGGCAGTACTCCGTGCGAAGAGGCATCCCCCCGTACTTCCTCAGACATGCCTCTTCGTGGATACCGCAAAGAGGTTGCATATCGGTCGCCGTCGCGCAAAGCAATCCCCCTTCCTTCTTCAATACTCTGATCGCTGCATCAATGAAATGAACAGGGGATCCGAAAGGGTCTATGTCCACCACGTCAAATCTATGACCACGCGACAGACAGGTATCCAGCAGCAGGTTTGCATCACCTCTAAAAACCTTCACTTTATCTAGGACACAATTGAGGGTGGCGTTAACATTTGCCAGGAAAACAGCTCTTGGATTTACGTCTCCCGCGACTATGCTTCTTATTTCTGGCACTTCGCAAGCCCATCTAACCACCCTTACACCGCAGCTTGCTAGGGGCTCACATAGATCCATTTCTTTACCAATCGTCTTATAGTAAGCGTGAACAAGACAGACAGAAACATCCCGCGAAAACTCCATGCGAGGATTATAGAAAACCACATCGGAAGCCGACACAACTCTTCTAACAACAGGAGCGTAGAATCGGACACTCCCTTCCCTATACTCCTTGAGGGAACAACCGAGAACCTCTTCTACCTCACTGATGAATTGTTCAAGCATTTTGAAGAAGCAACTTCCTAAAAAACCTTTGAATCCCGGAGCTCGTTCCCTACTTTACATCGCGCCTTCGCGTGCTGATCGTTTCCAGAAGTTGAGAAGCATCCTCCATAGACTCTAGTTCATCCCGGCTTACGACTGGGACTCCCTTCATGACAACCGAGCGAGGGTGGTCAAAGACAAACATGGCAAGCGACCTTACAACGCTGGAAAAAGTGCCAACCGCCTCTATTCTACTCTGAACCCTCCTCTCAGAGGCATACCCTATACCTGTAACTACGACGTCACTCATCGCTTTGGTATATGTTATCGCATCAAATGGAGTACCCCTAGCCCATACAACCTTGAGGCCAAGATCCGAAAGAACACGACTGACACTTTCCTCAAGTTCATCATCCAGTTGTCTAAGAGTATTCATGTCCTCGATACTCTTATCTTCGACCTTGCAAGAAAATATGTTGAACGGAGTTGCTATGGGTGTCCCGAACAATTTTTCGAGTTTGATTGCTGTATCTAGCGTGCTATCCATTCCCTCTCTTTCGTACTCGTAGATTGCACGTCTGGAGACTCCAACATGCTCAGCCAAAGTTCCAAGTGAGAATGATTCTCTTTCTCTTTCTTGCTTTATCTTGTTACCATTCAATTGAACGTAGAATCCGCCTCTCTTGGCATACACAGTCGGAAAGAAACCATGAAGCAAAGCTTCCTTAAGCGTGTTGTAACTGACAGCTGGTATTGAGAATCTTTCGTACAGGATATCATCTTCAACTCTATCTTTGCGTGTCCGTTCACCTATCAGTATCGGTGAAGCAGACAACAGGTAACTCAACAACTTGAGCTGGAAAGCATGTCCCTCTTGGAAGCTGTCTATGTTCGCAAGTACCTTGATGAGTAAGATCATCTCACCTTTCCTTGCTGCCACATCAAAGCAAGATGACCTAAGGTTAAAAACATCTGAAATCCGGAAACCAGCCTCTTTCAGAA
>Ga0315309_1000196_pt1 | contig 36763 bp, 24 predicted proteins | sample TDP4_MG_FD_203080 | JGI IMG/M metagenome (GOLD analysis project Ga0315309, IMG submission 203080) | Freshwater sediment microbial communities from Lake Towuti, South Sulawesi, Indonesia - TDP4 | ecosystem: Environmental > Aquatic > Freshwater > Lake > Sediment | place: Indonesia: South Sulawesi...
CATATTCAACATGTTGATCTTCTGCTGAAGCTTCTTCTCTTTTTCAGACAAAACTCGTTCCTCCGCACTTCATTTGTAGACAGGAGGAATTTAAGAATTGTTGTATCCCCTGCTTTAAAAATGCTGGACCCAGTCAACCTGTTCTACTGTAGTAGTCTAATGAAGAAGGTCGCAACCCGAGGGTGTTGGGAAGCCGATACTATCTGATGATATCTCTTCAACTTTCAATAGGGGAATCCTATATTGTCTGGGACTATCAGTTTCCCATAAACCTTAGAATGATCTTGTTAAATTCATCCGGTTTTTCAATCATGTTGAGGTGACCTGCATCAGGTATTACTTCGAGTTCTGAGCCTTTGATGTTTTCGTGAAGAAACTGCGCCATCGCGGGTATAATCATCAAGTCATCTGCGCCCATGATTATCAACGTAGGCGCCCGAATCTTTCCGAGTTGACCAGTGAAATCTACTCCACCTGTGGCTTCATAATCTTCAGTTGCCACCTTGCGGTCGGTCTTCAAGTCTTCCTGAACATGTTGTCGCACAAGAGCGGGATTTGTCTTCATGGTCTTCTTTGAGAACGATATTTCTGAGAGCAACTTCTGAGTAGATTCAAATTGATTGCGGTAGAGATCAAGTACCTCCTTTGTGACGGGGATCTTTGCTGCACTGTCGACAATTATGAGCTTCTCCACTAGCTGAGGGTGCTTCAAACACAACTGCTGGACCACTAGTCCTCCCATAGAGGTACCGCCTACTGCGGCCTTGCTAAGCCCTATCTGCTTCATGAAGCTAGCCACGTGGTCAGCGTATCGATCAATGGTACCCCTCTCATTGAGAGGATCAGTCATTCCATGTCCTGGTAAATCGATCGCAATAACTCTGAGCTTGTTGGAAAGTCCAGCAAGTTGGTTAACCCATATACGAGTACCGCTACATGCGCCATGTATGAGGAGCAGAGGTTTTCCCTTTCCCTTATCCTCGTAGAACGTTTTCAGACCATTCACCTTGACAAACGGCATACTGGACTCACATCTCTATGTCTCTATTAGAAGGATTAAGCTGTGAACATCGCTTTTAATCTTAACTACATGTCAGAATCGTTTCAGATAATGATAGATATAAGCAAGATACAGTGGAAGCGGACTATCAGAGCAGATGATTCTCGGTCACAATCCTCGGAATAATAGAGAGAACCAAACCATGGAAAAGTAGAGAAAGATCAATAATCCCGAAATGTTTCAAGGGAACCTTCGAAGCAAGCACTATTTCGAAGGATGGTATTTCAAACTCGTGGATTCAACTGAGCGACACATCTGCGCAGTTATTCCAGGAGTCTCACTGGACAAGAAAGAGCCCACCAGCCAGACTTTTATACAACTGCTGGATGGCATCACAGCAAAAATGAGCTACTATAGGTTTCCCTCGGAACAATTCTTGGCATCGGAAAACAATTTGAGATCAAGATTGGCAAGAGCCATTTTTCGAAGAGGAGACTTCACCTTGACATCAACTAGGGAGGAAGCAGGCTCCTAGGAGATCTGGAATTTCGAAACGTTGTGCCATGGCCGAAGAAACCACTCGCCCCAGGCATTGTGGGATGGTTCTCCTATGTACCATTCATGGAGACATACCATGGTGTCGTCAGGATGAACCACGAGATCCTGGGCACACTGCAAATAGATGGCAAGCCTATTGTCTTTGATAGAGGAAAGGGGTATATTGAACAAGAGTGGGATGCATCCTTTCCGAGTTCGTGAATCTGGCTGCAACCAAATCACTTCAAAGATCCGCAATTATCCCTCATGATGTCTATTGCCAATGTTCTCTTCCCCAAAAGTCACTTCATGGGTTTCGTCGTGGCTCTATGGTATCATGGGAAAATACATAACTTTGCAACATATACTGGTGCAAGAATATGAGAGTTGGAGATCAAACCAAACTATGTACGAACGGCAATAGAAGACAGGCTCTATAGAATGGAGGTCGAAACCAAGAGTTACAAGGCTGGAGTTCTAAAAGGGCCAAGTCTAGGAATCATGAGGGGAAACGACAGCGAGAGCATTACAACGCAAGTTCGTTTGGTGCTTCGGCGGATTGATCGAACAAGCCGAAAAAGCGCTGTGATCATCAATGATCTCGGAAAGAATACGAGCTTGGAAATCATGGACAGAAACGAGCTGAGAATCTCCTAGATCACGTTCCGATAAAACTCAGAATGACCTTATTGAACTTTCCCGGTTGTTCCAGCATCGGCATGTGCCCCGCATCAGGGATCATCTCAAGCTTCGATCCTTTGATGTTTTCATGGAGGAACGATGACAAGGAGGCGATCATGTCATCTGCACCAGCTATTATCAGTGTCGGAACAGTGATCTCCTTAAGTCTCACTCTTAAGTCTGTTGCACCGACAGCCTCAAAATCATCGGCTAGAATACTAATGTCGAAATTGGGGCTAATCTGAAAGTACTCCATTATTGAGGATAGCTTTCCTTCAGCGAGTGTCTTCGGAGACAAGAGCCTGTTCAACAGTTCGATGCCGATCGCCTCAGGTTGATTGCGAACGAGATCCACAAAGTTATCTTGGACCGGAAACTTGGCACCGCTGTCTACTATGATGAGTTTCTCGACTAGCTGGGGATGCTCTAAAGCCAGTTGCTGAACTACCAATCCACCCATTGAGTGACCCAGAATAACAGCTTTCCCAAGTTTAATCTGCTTCATGAAATCAACCACATGTTCAGCGTACCGCTGTATTGTTTCCTTTTCCTTCGTGCGCTCGGACTTCCCGTGTCCAGGTAGATCGATCGCAATGACTCTAAGCTTCTTCGATAGCCCAAAAAGTTGGTTAACCCAATAACTGGCCATGCCGCCTGCCCCGTGAATCAGAATCAATGTTCTTCCTTTTCCTTTGGATTCATAGAAAGTTCTGATGCCGTTGACATTTATGAAAGGCATATTGATTTCAGCTCTCAAAGTCCGAATTGTAAGTATTACGTCGTTGTTTTCTTGTCTTTCGCCACAGGGGATCAACCTACATGCTCATAATCCTTAATAGTTTGTCGCATTGTAATCCCTATCGGTTTCGGGAGAGATATCTAGTAGTTTACTATAGACTATTGTCCAGTTAGGCTCTGCAGTTATTGTGAGCTGCATTTGGAGAGGGAAAGCAATCCATGGCGAAAAGAGGGCATGATGAAGGCGAGGAAGTCAGACTCAATGTCTTGAAGGATCGGACTCTCGAGGTCTCAAATCAATTTGAGATCTTTCAGTTTGATTTAGTTAATGGGAAATACAATGTATTTCTGAAGGAGAAAAAAGACGTCTCGATCAGAAACGCCTTTTCGCGCGTGGTCTTGAGTGAAGGCGAGATAATCAAAACAAGTGATAAGTGGACTGAAAGAAGCTGGCAAAAAACCGTTGGCGGCAGTAAGGAGAACCCTAGGATCGGCTTCGAGGTGACCTATAGGGGTGCTACAAACAAGAAGCTTGGGAATTCTTCCATATTGTTGTCGGTAGAATTATGTGCGAAGGCACCGGTGATTCTGCTGCGACTTGAATTTAAGAATAACAGTAGTAAACCTATGTGCATCAAGGAGTTGCAGCCTCTAGTCATTGATAGCAAGGCGGGCAGTTTGTTCACTCTTGGTTCAAGCATCAAGAACTGGAGGTTTCTGAAGAATGGGTACCAGACTTCCTCGCCTTGCTACTCCCTCTCTCTCACGGAGTTGGACAAAACATGTTCAGTCGAGTTCTTCAGAACCAACTACAACCCGCGATCAAAGCTTATTCCTGTTAAAGGCGAGTTTGACAGCGAATGGATGACGGCTTTCAGGGATAACGCAACGGGAAATTGCGCTGTCGTAGGTTTCGCGACTATGAAGGACAGCATGTGCCAGATAGACTTCAAGGTCGACAAAAAGGAGGAAACAGTAGAGGGACTATGGGCTAGATCAGTCTTAGACGATATTATCTGCGGCGACGGTAGGACCGTTGGATCTGAGAAGCTCCTGATAGACATGTTAGGCCAGGTATCTGATGAGCTTGACCGCTACGCAGATGAGGTGGCGTCGGAGATGAACGCTGTGACATGGAGGGAGGTTCCAACAGGGTGGTGTTCATGGTATGAATTCTTCGAGAAAATATCTGAGCAACTCATACTGAATGTAATCGAGCACTACCAAAAGAATCGTGATAAGTACCCCATCGAGTACTTACAAGTGGATGACGGATACTTCATTCACAGAGGCGATTGGACAACATCGAACGAACGGTTCCCACATGGAATGAAATTCGTCGCAGATAAAATCAAGCAAGCAGGATTCAAACCAGGCCTCTGGCTGTCACCATTCCAAGTCAGCGGAGGATCCAAGCTCTTTCATGAGCACCCCGACTGGACCATAAGGGATGAAAAAGGAAATCCAATAGCAGAGGGATTCGATGCCTCAATGAAGTACAGTTACTATGGGCTCGATTGTACGAATCCGGCAGTGATTGAGTGGCTTAAGTCTCTCTTCAAGACTGTGACTAGGGACTGGGGCTATGACTACGTCAAGATAGACTTTCTCTATGCCGCTGCAGCCGAGGGCATGAGGTATGAAAAAAACGTCACGAGAGCCCAAGCTCTGAGGAGAGGTCTTGAAGCAATCAGGGAAGCGGTAGGAGACAACGTTATGATACTAGGGTGCCTAGCGCCACTGGGACAAGGAATAGGAATGGTCAATTCGTATCGGGTCTCACCAGATACTGCCACGAGATGGAAGACTCCATGGCCCTTCGACTGTGGTCCAGCCCTACAAGACACAATGAGGAATACGATTCTCCGCTACTTCATGCACAACAAGTTCTGGTTCAATGACCCTGACTGCGTGATTGCAAGGAGAGGCAAAGACAGGTCAGAGTTTCCCAAAGCGGCCGAGATCGAATACTTGGCTCAAGGAGGAACAATAAGCGAAGACGAAGTGAAGTTCGAATTCACAGTCCTTGGCATACTCGGCGGGGTATTGGTCTACTCCGATGACCCAATTCATATACCGCCTGAGAGAGAAAGGTACCTACCACTAATCCTTCCGCCCTATCAGGGAAAAGCCAGAATTATAGACCTACTTGAAGATGCCTTACCAAAGATTCTGAACCTAAAGATCCACAAGGACCACGGTGACTGGGACCTTGTAGGATTGCTAAACTGGAGCAACGCTCCCAGCGATATACAACTTGACTTCTCAAGGCTGGGCCTCAAGAAAGGACAATACTACCATGTCTTCAGCTTCTGGGACGAAAAATACCTAGGGAAAATAAGGGACAAGCTTACAGTAAGCAAGATACCTGCTCATTCCGCAAGCCTCCTTTCAATCAGAGAGACTCTCAAAAGACCCCTGCTCATCTCGTCAACAATACACATCACACAGGGAGGACCAGAAGTAGAGAACGCCACATGGAAAGATAAGGAAAAAATACTGGAGATCGGGCTTACCCATCCTGGTAGAAGGAGCGGGAAGCTTTTCATCTATGTGCCTCAACCATTCAAATTCAGCTCCATGACCCCAAAGAACGCTGAAGTGAAAGTCAACAAAACAAGCGCAATTGACTCACTACTGGTACTCGAAGTAACCTTTAAGCAGTCAGCCAGCATCTCAATTGAATTTGAATAGACTAAGTCCCAAGCTACTGACAATCCTACGACTCTCCATATATTCGCTTCTGATGAGGCGGATGATTCACTTGGCGAATACCTCCCTTAGAGCTTCTCCAGTCTTGGTCAGTTCTGCGCCTGGGAGAGCTGATTTTCTAAACACTCACCAAGATTATAAGGGGCTTCCTGTTGTCCCAGTGGCGCTAGATCTGCGCACGTACATGATCGCCACGAAAACTGATTCCCCTGGCGTCGTGGAAGTTCTCTCCATGGATCTCAAGGAGCGAGGAGAACAATATGAGGATGAATTCACGGTTGGGGAGAGATTGCAGTACGCTCAGAAGAGTTTCTTCGGCAACTACCTTCGAGCAATAGCAAAGGTAGCGCTGATCTTAAGCAAGAAAGGGGTACGGGAACTTCACAGAAAAGATTTAGGTTTACATATTGTGATAAAGAGTGAGGTACCTGTTTCGGCTGGCCTTGCCAGTAGCGCTGCTCTTGAAGTGGCATTCGCGAAGCTGCTGAACGAGGTCTACCACCTGCAGCTGGACGAAAGACGAATAGCCGAAGTAGCTTTCCGAGCTGAGAACGTTGAACTCGGGATACCGTGCGGGAGACTAGACCAGTACGGCTCATCTTTCGGAGGAGTCATACTTCTCGAGTGCAAGCCCCCATACCGTGTCAAACCTATTCCGTTTAAAGACCTGTGTTTCGTAGTAGCTGACTCGGGCATCATACACTCAACTGCAACGATACACCCTGCAAGGCAAGCTGAATTGAACCGTGGACTCGAGGCGCTAATGATGAATAAGTCCCTCCCCAAGGGATTGAAGGAGAGACTCGCCTTTCACTACAATGAAGCGAAGTGGATCAGACTGAGGGAAGAAGAGCTCGCCCCATACCTCTCAACATTGGATGAGGTAGCACGGAAACGCATCTTGTTCACTCTGAGGATGCAGAGATCGACGGAGATAGCTCTCAAGGTCATGGAAAAGCGACTGAGAATGGAGAACGCCTTGAGAGAAGCGAAAAATGTCCCCGAGTTAACGGATTTCCTCTCAGCCGAAAAAGGTTTTGATAAAGATTCTGGGTCAAGGCTTCTAGGTATATTGGGGCAAGTTATGAATTACCAACATTTCTTACTCCGGGATCTCTACGATGTCAGCTTGCCAGAGCTTGAAGAGATCAAGGATACCATGCTGCAAGCCGGAGCCTTTGGAGCAAAGATCTCAGGCGCCGGATTAGGCGGCTCCCTAATAGGCTTAGTCGACAGCGACGAAGCTGGTCACAAAGCTCTCAACGCGGCTCTCAACGCAGGCGCAAAACAAGGTTGGGTATCAAGGGTCAGCACCGGAGTCAGAATCGAAAAGACCGGAAACAGGAAAATCCAAAGAATTCTCAAATCGTATTCAGCTTAACTGGCAGACTTCTTTGCCTTGCTGAAAAGACTTGCATCGCTCTCAGAGGCTAAGAATGAACCTGAGAACATCAGGTCAAGCGTGTACTTATCAGCGGCTTTAGGATTTCTATCAAGACAGCCATCCACATAGGCAAGAGCGACATGAAGTCGTTCTTGATCCGGAGGGGCGTCCAACCTGTGAATCGCTTCCATTAATAGCTTAACCCAGTCCGTGAAATGCTGATGAACAAACCTCTTGAAAAGGACATTCACGATTACCTTCTTGTCCCTTGAGAACTCCTCAACAGGGAAACCTGCATCCTTCTTCTCATCAAATCCCTTCAGAATTTTCTCGTTTACAGTTATGTTGATACCTTTGATGTACTTGAGGTCTTCTGCGAAGTCTTTTTGAAGAAGTTGCACCCGCTCTGTTGTCGCTCTCTCATGCTTGGAGATTTTCTCAGTTTCGGACCTGATGAGCGCGTCCACGACGAGTTCGAAGTTCATAAAGTCGATCGGTGTTAATGTTTTCTTAGTGTTTTTGAGTCGCTCACTGTACATTGCTCGAAATACCTCGCTGAGTCTTCTTAGCGTTTTATCCATCACTTTCTCATTGTCATCCTTATCAAACGACAAGACAAAGATCAAGTTGCCGAATCCTCTAACTAGGAGCCTCATGTCTTGAGTTGCAAGCGAGTACGAAGAACCTAAGCTCATTATCTTGTCCAGCTTTCCTTTTCCTTCGCTCAGCTCCCCTAAGAATGACGTCAGAGCGCTCATGTAACCAGAGAAGAGTTCCTCGCTGACATCCTGCGTTCTATAATACTTATTGAAAATACGTATTCCAGATTCCTTCTCAATAACCCATAAGCCCCTAACGACCATCGTTGAGCACCAAACAAGCACATGAGAGCGAATGATTTCCGAATAAGTTCAGTCTAAGAATAAAGATACCTATTAATCAAGATATCGCCGCAAACACAATGACGGGTCGAATTAACGGCGAATTCTCACTCAAGTACCTCGCGGAACTCGTGGCCCAGTGCGACTCTCTTCGCGTAGTCTTTTGGTAGCATCATGATCGACGCCAATAATATTATCGCTACTATTGCTTGCGGGGGTATTGACGTAAAGATGCCTTCGATACCGATCAAGCAAAGGATTGTAGCGATCACTAGGTCGGCGAGCAGGGCCGTGAAGAGGGTTCTGCTGGGTTTCGAACTCCAAAACGCTCTTCTCTCTCGCACTATGAATACGTTAGTTATGCCGGTTATCATGAGCATGTAGAAGACGAATGTGTAAAGCTGGGAAACCCCTAAACTGAGAAAGTTCAAAGCTATGAATAACCCGGTAAACATTTCCAGCAAGACGATAGTGCTCATGTACAAGGCTACTTTAGTCATCTTGCCTATCTCCCATTTCTCTGGGTGACGGGACGGGGTAACGTTATCAGTGGCCAACGAGATAGTTATGAAATCTGTGAGAAAAAGTAGCAGAATCAAGTGAGCAGTCGTGGTGACAAGAGTCCTTAAGATGAAGAATGCCACTGAGAGGAACATTGAGATTTGAAAGGTTTTCACTATCTTGTTGATTATCCAAGTGTACATTCTTTGGAATGCTTCCCTACCAGTTTTGACGAGCTCGACTATTCCCGACAAACCTTCGGCGGTCAGTACAGTACTCGCAGCAGCCTTAGCCGCGTCTGTGGACTTCTTGACAGCTATTCCCACCTCAGCCTGCTTGAGAGCTGGTGCATCATTAACACCATCTCCCGTCATGCCTACTACATGCCCTTTGGACTGCAGGCTTTTCACTATCCTGAGCTTATCTTCTGGGAAAACCTCTGCAAAAATGTCACACCTTTCGGCTGAGCGCCCAATGTTCTTGCCAACATTACTCGTTCTGCACACTTCCCCACTTATTCCAACCTCTTTAGCTACGGCGATGGCGATTGGGGCGCTATCTCCTGTCAACATTTTTACCCTAATACCAAGCTCTTGGAGTTCGGCAACGAGTTCAGCTGAATCCTTTCGAGGTCTATCATATAGTGGAATGAAGCCGGCCAACCTTACAGACCCTTTCTCCTTGACAGCGACGCCGATCACCCTATAGCTCTTTGTGGAGAGTTCCTCAACTGCTTGCCAATAGGCCCTCTTCTTGACAAGATCTGAACTGGACATTTCAATAAGTAAGCGAGGAGCGCCCTTTATTACGTGTATGAAGCTTCCATCTGGCTTCTCAACCTCGGCTTCCGTTCTCCTAGTTGAGGGGTCGAAAGGCGTGAACTCACGTATAGTGTATCCCGTAGCCTTGACGCCGACCGACTTAGCGTACCTTATTATCTCGATGTCTATCGGATCCTGTGAAGCCTCCTCAGATGCGAGCGCAGCTAGTAATGCGACGTCGTCTTTGCTGAACCTCTCCAGTGCCACCGGTTCTACAACAGACAGCTTGTTCTCCGTTATAGTTCCCGTCTTGTCGGTGCAAACTGTCGTAGTAGTTGCAGCATCCTCCACGGCAGTAATCCTTGTTACAAGAACACCACTCTTAAACAACTTAAAGGCGCTGACAGCCATTGTCACCGTGAACATTGCAGGCAGAGCTATTGGAACGGAAGAAACGAGTAACATCAGAACAAAGCTCAAAATGTCCAGAAGGCTTATCGACATAATGAACGAGTAGATAAGCACGCACATCGCTACTACCGCAACTGTAAGCAGTATATACCTCACGACTCCGGATATGAGTTCCTCCACGTGAGACTTAGGTTTGACTATTTTCACGAGAGTGATTGTCCTCCCATAGAATGTTCCTGGGCCTGTTCCGATAACGAGCCCTCTTGCTTCACCTTTCCTAACTATGGACCCAGCAAAACCAAGACCGTCGGCTGCTTTGTCTACGGGTAGAGATTCTCCCGTTAGAGCAGACTGATCAATCATCACTTGTCCTTCGAGGAGTTTTACATCAGCTGGAACTATGTCACCGTTCTCTAGAAGGATTATGTCCCCTGGGACTATTTCACGCGCTGGTTTCCTAATCCATTTCTTGTCTCTGATGACTTTGACATTGACAGAGAGCGTATTCTTTAGAAGTTCGACTGCTTTCTGGGATCTTGATTCCTGTGTGAAGCCTACAATGGCGTTTAGAATGAGCAACGCAATAACCAGATACAAGTTGACCATCTGGCCAAGAAGCAAGCTTATGACAGCTACGGCCTCAAGCATCCACGCGGTAGGACCCCAAAACCTTCCAAGGAACCTAGTGTAAGCGTGCGCTTTTTTCTCTTTGACTTCATTGTAGCCGTACTTAGAGAGCCTGCGGTGGGCCTCGTCCCCTGTCAAGCCTCTAGGTGAGGACTTCAGTAACTTGAATGCTTCTTGAATACTCATCGACTTCAGGTCTTGAGCGCCCCTCTTCATGGTCAGATACCAGCCTACACCTCAATCCACGTGATGAATGTGAGTAGCCGACCGCTCCTAAGATTACCGATTCACGGTAAATTAAAGTTCTTCCCGTGAAGATAAGCATTTTACACCATATGGTTATCAGTAAGGTCACTCCCGTGTCTGAATAAAATACTTAAGTCATACTTGAGAACTAGAGGACATAACTAGGAGAACAGAGGCAGATTTGAAAAGGGTGTCTGAGATACGGGCAGATCCGTCGTTTTATTGATTATGGTGGTGTGGCACCATGTATGAGGATATTGGGGATTTTGCTCTTGACTTTGCTCAGAAGAAGGGCGGGGTCACCTATGCTGAGGTTAAGGTCGAGAAACAGGTTGGAAACAGCATCCTCATTAAGAATGGAATGATCGACGCACTGGTCTACGCTGAAGATGAGGGCTTGTGCGTGAGGACGTTGACTAAGGAGGGAATAGGATTTGGCTCAACCAACGTTCTCAAGAAGGACGCGGTTAAAGATGTTGTAGACCAAGCCTTCAGGATGGCACGCTCGTCTAGAAGAAAGACCCCAATAACTTTCGCTGAGGAAAAAGGCGTTAAAGAGAGATGGACCGTTGAAGAAAAGGAGAAATCAAGCGACATCTCAACTGAGCAACGTGTGAATGAGTTGACTGAAATAGACAGATACCTCCTTACGCTTGACGTGAAACTGTCTGCGAGAATCATTCAACTGGGTGATGGCGTTGTCGAGAAATACTTCTGCAATAGTGAGGGGTCAGAAATATGGTCAGTCCTGCCTTCGATTTTCGGGTTTGTAAGCATAACGGTCGATGAGGATGGGCAGAATGAATGGGCTTACAGGAACTATGGGTACACCGGCGGATGGGAAGGAATCAAGGTTCTACAAATAGGCGAAACAATGGGCCATGACGCGAATATACTTAAGAAAACGATACATGAAGGAATGAAGATCCCAGAAGGCAAGATGGACTTGGTTTGCGGTCCCGAGGTAACTGGGATAGCATCCCACGAATCCTGCGGTCATCCAATGGAAGCTGACAGGATAATTGGGAGAGAAATGAGCCAAGCAGGAAAATCATTTGTGACAAAAGATATGCTGGGAGAAAGGATTGGCTCAGATGCAGTCACAATTGTTGATGATCCAACTATACCCCACAGCGCAGGCTTCTACATTTACGACGAGGAAGGAGTCAAAGCCCGACCAAGATACCTCTACAGGAGTGGGCTCATCAATGAATTTCTCCACAACAGGGAGAGCGCTGCAAAAATGAACACGAGGAGCAACGCTGCTTCAAGATCAGAGAGCTACAATCGCGAGGCAATAGTCCGGATGGCGAACACCTACTTGGCACCAGGAGATCACACGGAAGAGGAACTGCTTGAAGATGTCAAGAGAGGAATCTGGATGGTTTCATTCAACGAATGGAACATTGACGATAAAAGGTTCAACCAGAAGTATACCGCGCGTGAAGCTTACCTCATGGAGAACGGCGAAGTGAAAAACCCAGTTAAGAGTTGCGTGATAGAGACAACGACCCGCAAGTTCTGGAGCGCCGTCGACGCTGTTTCCAAGAAAGTCGAATTCACATCAGCGACGTGCGGGAAGGGTGACCCCCAGCAGGGAGTCCCAGTTTTCACTGGAGGAGCATCCGCCAGGCTCAGGGAGGTGTACATCAAGTAATGAAACTAATGACCGAAGAACTTGAAGAGAATACTGAGCATGTCGTTGAGAAGGCAAGAAGCCTAGGAGCGACAGAAGTAATAGCCCATGCAACAGTTTCACGAGACAGACAACTAAGGTTCAGTAACAACCAGCTAGACATATCGAACACTTGGCACGAAGAGTCAATTCACGTACTTCTCACACTCGGAAAGAAAGTCGTCGCAACTGAACTAAAGAAATTCGATAACATAGACGCCATACTTGAGAAGCTGATGTCTATAGCCAAGGCTTCGAAAGACAACCCTCTATGGGGTGGAATAGCCAAAGGCGAATTCAAATATGAAGCGTCAAAGGTCGATAACGCGATAAGAAAACTTGACGAGCCTGCGGGGTACGTTTGGAAAGCAATCGACGCAGCCCTATCCGAGGGGTCTAAGAACACAGGAGGAATTTTATACATAGGCGACGAAGACACCTATCTCACCTCCTCCGAAGGACCAAGCGGTCATGACAGCGGAAACCACATCGAACTCAGTATCAGAGCCTTTTGTGACGAAGAGAACTCAGGACATGGAGTCGAGTGCTCGAACAACCTGGCAGATTTCCGTCCAGAGAAAGCTGGAAAAAAAGCAGGGGAAATAGCCGCAAAATCAAAGAAGTACCCCAGAGAAGAAATACAAGAAGGAAAATACGACATAGTTTTCGAGCCACTTTTCTTCGGTGCAATCCTTTCAACTCTGGGTGAGACAGCTTCTGCATACGAGGCGATGGCACAGCTCTCGCCATTCGTCGGCAGAATCGGACAGAAAGTCGCCTCGGAAAAAGTGACCATGCGCGACTACGCATCCCCGTCGTCAATAGGACACAGAGTCTTCGACGACGAAGGAGTTCCAATCAAGGAGACGATAATCATAGACCGTGGGATCTTCAAGACCTTCCTCCATAATACTTCTACAGCAAAGCTGTTTAAGACGGACACAACTGGAAACGCTGGCGTGGTACTTCCAGTTGCTTTCACAACCCACTTGGATCCCGGCGACTACAAGCTAGAAGAGATGTTTTCACAGGTAAAGAATGGCCTATACCTGACGAACACATGGTATACTCGCTTCCAGAGCTATGTCACTGGAGACTTCTCGACAGTCCCAAGAGACGGAGCCTTCATAATCAAGGATGGAGAATTGAAAGGTTCAACGGCGAATCTAAGGATCTCGGAGAACATCCTTAAGCTACTTGGAAACGTTGAGGGCCTAACGAGAGAGAGACAGCAAGTGCATTGGTGGTCAGAAGTTTCCCATCCGGTGTTCTCCCCCTATGTCCTAGCGCGCAACGTGAAGATTACCAAATCCAAATGAGCAATGAAAAAAAGAGGCCTCTAATCACTTCTCTAGTTCTCTAACGACCCTTCTGTTCTCATGATGGAAGGAAAACTAGTCTCTTCTGGACATTAGATCCGGCTTGTTAGTTATGATTCCGTCAACACCGAATTCAATGAGTTTCTCTGCAACGTGTCTATCATCTACAGTCCACGGATAGACGAGGACGGAGCTCCTATGGAGCTCATCGACCATCTCTCTCGTGACCAACTCATAGGCAGGTACCATCATTTTGACTCGGAGTTCCAATGCTTTCCTAGCAACATGTGGGATCTTCCAGGCGAATATCTGCCCAGTGGGAATTCTAGGTGCAAGTTCCTTGACTTTCTTTACGACGTAAGACATAAAAGAAGTGATGACAACTTGATCTAGCATCTGTTCGCGTCGTATTAAGTCCACAAGAAGTTTCTCAATGTTTATCGCTTTGACTTCAATCATCGCTCTGATAACATTTCGGGTTACCGCGAGAACTTCTTGCAGCGTTGGTATCTTCTCGCCCTTTCCAGCATCAAGCTTCCTTATCTCTTGTAAACTCATCTCCTTGACGATGCCTTTCCCATTGGTTGTGCGGTCAACCTCGTTATCGTGAATGACTACAAGTTGACCATCCTTTGTAGCATGAACGTCGACTTCAATCATGTCCGCCTTCATTCTTATCGCATTACGAATGGCTCTAATAGTGTTCTCAGGTTCATACGCTGCCCCTCCGGCATGGCCTACTATCTTAGATGTCCCCATTTTTCGTGACTCCACTGCCTTTCCTAGGAGGCACTAATAGAACTACGTTTGGATGCTTACATCTTGAATTCGTATGGGCGGGGTAATAACGCATGCGGGGTAGAGTGCGGGAAGACATTTTTCGGGCGCGTTTCCTACCGCATCTATTTTCTTGGCGTAGTCAAAGAGGTTCCCTGCAATTCTCATCTCACTGATTGGCATAGACAGTTGACCATTTTCTATCTTGAAACCATATAGGATGCCGACTGAGAAAGATCCGTCTGGCCTAGCTGTGAAAGCAGAATCAGTTCTATCGACGCATATTCCGTCTCTGACTTCTTGGATCATCGTCTCAAGTGATGTGCTTCCAGGTTTAAAAACTAAATTAGTCGGGAAGACTCGCGGAAGTTTCCTGAAACTTCTGTAATAGAAATAGTCTACCGTGGGTAATTCCCATCTAACACAGTTGCCTGTGCTCTCAGTGGAGGCTATGCTTGCGCTCTGACTGTTGTGAATGTAGCTCTTGAGAATCCCATTCTCGATCAGAGTTGTTCTCTTAGATGGCATCCCTTCATCATCCATTTTGAACGATGTAAGCCCTCCTTCGAGCGTTCCATCATCAACCAACGTAACCGTTTCTGAGGCGACCTTCTCACCTATTTTCCCTTCGAGAACGGAAGCTTTGCTCTGGACATTATCTGCGCAGAAGGCGTCGGTAAATGCGTATGTGAAAAGCTCCGCTACAGCAAAAGGACTCAGAATAGCGGTCATCTTCTTGGGCTCTGCCTTCTTGGCTCCGAGGTACCTCAGGACTTCATGCCCGTACTTGGAGGCGAAATCCTTGACGATACCAACATCTTTGACTGCTCTCTCTACGTTGTAGGCTTCCATCTTCGCTTCAGTTCCATCCTTCGCTGATATCCCGATAGCCATTCTTGCAAAACTTCCATAATCTTCCACATTCAGTCCCTGAGTGTTGACAACTGCAAAGCCATGCTTGGAACGTCCAAAAAGAGAGTCGTATACTGTAACCCGACTACTGTCGACTTCAGTCGCGCTCTTTCTAATTGCCTCTACGCAGGACATAGCTTCCTCGGGTCGCATTTCTGCAGTATGTTTGTCAAGTATTCCAGAAACACGAGGATAACTCCTCGGCCGTCCGGGAAAACTCTCGAGGCCGGCTTGAGGTTCGGCAACCTTCAAAGCGCTACGCACAGATGACTTTATGGATTCGTCCCCAATGTTACTTAAGTAAGCGAATCCTAAGGCACCGCCTTTTATGACGCGGATGGCCGCCCCAGTGATGACTTGGTCTCTTGCGGTGAAGTTATCCTTCCCACTGACCTTGGTTATTCTCACGACTAGGTTCTCTCTTGATTCAAGGTAGACTTCAGCTTGCTCGGCGCCTTCCTTCACAGCCATTTTGATAATTCTTCCAGCAGTAGAAATCAAATCTGAAGTCATGAGTTCGATCTCACTCCTATTCTTCGGCTCCCCATTTTCTTCGGAATCCTATCCAATCCTCAGCTCCTTGAACCTGACATGTGGGCCAGCCCCTGAGATGATGTTCGATTCCTCCTCCTCGGTGATTCTTAGTTGGAGGACTTCAAAATCATTTCCAATAGCATCAATATTCTTGAGTTCATTCACCACGTCTATCGTGAAGCTTGGCGAGGAGAGAGGTTCACCGAGTTGTCCATTCTTTATCAGATACCCCCTCTCCGCGTTACCGGCAACGACGCGCGTTGTGCTGGCGCCTGTAAGTCCCTTCAAGTAAATACCTTCTTTTATTCCTTCAATGATTTCCTCGAACCTAAGGTCACCAGACTTCACTATTGTATTAGATATGAAAGGACGAGGAGCAAAAAGAGCACTCTGACACCTTGCGTGCCCTTCAACCCCGGTGTTGAAAGCGAAAGCCGTGGATTTAGAGTGTAAGTAAGACTTCAAAATGCCATCCTCGATTAGCGTCGTGGGCTTACCCAGAACTCCCTCCTCATCATATTTGTAGAAAACTGGGAGACCAGCTGACGTGGGATCATCATAAACAGCCAGGGAGCTGGGACCAAGTTGCTCACCGAGTTTCCCAGAAAATCCGCCCAGTTCACCCTCAGGTACTAGAGCGAATTGAGCGCAACTCATTAACCCTATGCTCGAAGCCAGGAGCCCAGTCAACTTGTTGTCAAGTACTGCTGGGAGTTTCCCCGAGGGCGGCTCTCGCGCTGAGAGAAGCTCAACAGAATCCTTGGCAACTTGCTGAGCTACACTTAGAGGATCAGCCATAGCCATGAGTTCCTGTCCAGCGCTCGCAGCAATCCTCCCGATACACCTCGAGATCTTCTCTCCTTCTCGGGCAGTGATCGTAGTACGCAACTCAGTATATGGGTGCACTTCTTCAATCTTTGAACCCTCGGAATTCACGAAAAACCGTTCGTACACCTCGTCGATGTACCTGAAACTAGTTCCAACAACTCGTTCGTCAACCGAACGCGCCGCTGAGTCACAGGATAGAATTATCTCCTTCTTCTCGTCAATCGGAATCTCTCTTGGATCAGTGACATCCCCAAGTCTCACGGTATCCTCAACTCGAGGTGACGAGGCTAGTCCAACCTTCTCCTTGATGCTAGAGCTACCTGCCTCAGCTATCTTCGACGCCTTTTCAACCGCCTGAGCAATGGTATCCTTGTCATCGCGAGTGAAAATGGATATGCCAACCGCGCCCTTGAGCACTCTGACACTTCCGGCGAGTTCAATCGATGGGATTATCCTTTCAACCTTTCCTGCGGTCACCACTATCGTATTACTATATATTCTCTGAAGCCTTGCATCGGCATAGGTAGCCTTGTGCTTAGATATAGCCTTATTAACAGTAGCTTCAAGAACATCAATCAACGGGAACCACCTCTAGATGGAATATACCTCATTCAGCACATCACGCGACTCCCGGTGGTCTTGCCGAGGCTATGATTGACGCAACTCTCTTGGCTCTGATCAAGAGAAGCGCCAAGTTTGCTCGTTTGTCTGAGAAGATGAATAATGTTGACCTTCCTGCCGCTTGAATGAGCACGGTACTGATCTCCGATCGAAGGATTATGTTATCCAATACCCCTCCACCGATTCGCCCAACGAAACCCACAGTAGCTTTCGTTAGTTCAGTGACGTCTACCCCAGTCACCTCTATCCTTGACCTGTCTAGAAGCGTTCGATACCATTGATGTTGCACATCACCGTTCTCATCCACTACGAGTAGCGCCGAAACACCTAGTAACGAAGTGATTTCAGGCATTGCGCTATCTATGGCTGAAGGTCTTCCAACTTCAGGTTCCCGCCCAGGCATCGGAGTTCCGAACAACTTAATCCACCATCCTTCTTTAGGCTCGAAAACCATATCGAAATCGCGAATCTATGCTAGTGTAGGAAGTACCAACCTGACGTCCTCACCAAGGTATAGGTGTTAGATTTGGATAGCCTTTCATTTATTTTAATGTTTTGATGTCCATCTCATGTTCTGGGATTTGCGCAGGTTCCCTCAACAACTACATGTACTATTTCACTTCTCTCTGGCATTTTCCACAATCGCCACAGAGCGAGGATTGAAAATTAGATCAAACGAAGAATCTCTAGCCATCGCCTACAGAACTCCTAGTGATAGGCTCGAGTACCCTGACCTACCAATATGTCCGACGAATAATGATTATTCCGTCACATGCTATCGCTGCCCATCGAGGCCCCTACATAAGGATTCCAACTAACACTTTGCGACCTCTAATATAGATTTTGCTTCAGACAGTATTCCTTAGTGGTAGCCAGAGAAAAAAGAAAGGGATATTACGATAGGCGCTTCGTGTTCGTTCGTCACTTCTTTGTCCCTTTTCCTCCCCTGCCGAGAAGCTTAGATACTCCTAGCCCACCGAGAAATCCGATCAAAGCAGATAACGAAAACTCCATTGCAGAAACAACCATGTAGAAGTACCCAGTTGCTTCACCGACATCGTGGGCATACCATGGCAACCCGATGCCGTTCCTCGCAATGTACCAAACCATACCCGCAAGGTAGATCATTGCTATTGTCAGAAGGAAAATCGCTGTCCACGTCACTACTCTAGCATCACTCTTGGGTGCCTTCCTATTCAAGTACAATAGTATCGCCATGAAAACGATCGTCGCCGAAATAAGCGTCAAGAGAGTAGGTGTGAATACGCCAAAGAGGACCGCTGCAGCAGAATCAGGGAAGTAGCTGCCTGAAAACACCCACCCGGCGAGTATCGTGAGGCCTATGAGTACCGCAAAGAATAGAATCACTGAAATAACTGAGTCTAGCAAGAATGTCTTCTCGCCCACAACAACACCCTTTACCTTGCTCCGGAACTTGTAGAACAATAGCGCCACGAGTATGGCCACGACAACAATGATTACAGTGATTAGCAGCATTCGAGAGGAAATCTCTGCAGAAACCTCCGCGCTCAATAGAGAGCCTAAGACATTCCGTGATGCACTCTCAGAAGAAACCGCAGTACTGATGGCAGTGGTGTAGTCAGCCGCACTATAATTTCCTTTGGCCCAAGTCAGAGATAGCGCTGCACCCTTCAAGCTAGTCTGATAAGGCTCAGTGTACCCCGTCTTCAACATTGTGATGTTTGCTTGGGCAAGTCGTATGTTGGCCAGATTGATTCTATAGATAGCCTCCTGCATAGGTGTAAGGTTCAAGGCCTCGAAGAGAACTGTTCCAGAAGCATCTGAAGGAACCTCCCAGCCCATCAAAGCCGCAACAGTTGGAGCAATCGAATTCTGATGCACAGGATTACTGTACTCACCGGCGGTTATCGCACCGAGGGCATCGGACCTCATCAAAAGAACAGTGTGTAGGACTTCTGGCTCTATACCTCCATGCCCACCCTTGTTCACATGCCCATGATCAGATGTAATAACTACCAAAGTAGATCCGAGTATTCCTGCATCGCTGTAATTGCCAAGAACCCAACTGATATATGTATCTTCGTTCTGAATTGCCTTCGCATAACTTGGGCTAATAGAACCATCCGCGTTTATTGTTCCGTTCGTATGCGCAGATTCATCCGTCTCAGAGAAGTGCACAACCATGAACGTAGGCTTATGCGTCTGCACAACCTGCCCCGCGTACGCTGCAATGATGCTATCGCGATAATCTGCCAACATCGTCACAGTCGGAGTTCCACCATTGGTTCTGTTAAACACGAAGGATTTCTCGCCTGGCATCGTAGAATTGACGGTTATAGAGTAGTTTATCCAAGGCCAGAACATTATCTGAAATTCGTCGCTGCCACAGACCGCGGTTGTGCCACCGTGTCTTAGCGTCTCATTCCAGAGCGTATCCACTTTGACGGCTGTGTTATAGTTGTTGCTAGTTACTTCACTCTCAGTTGAGTTTGCCCCTGAACTAATCACACAAGCACCTGGGAGGCTTACGCTGAGCAAGGTCGAACACTCAACATCTGTAAAGTTGGCCCAAGATTGGCTCTCAATGTAGGGCTTGTTGAGCCTGTCTAAGACATCTGGACGCACTCCATCCAAGAGGAATATGATTGTGTGATTGACGTAGCCGCTCCATGCTGGAATTGACGAAGCCGGTCTTGTGGGAACGTAACTGTATGGATTTACGTAGTCTGTGTACGTTGAGTAGCCGACTAGCACTATTCCCAATGAACTCACTGTAAACAACGTGAGGAAGATGGCTGTAAAGGCTATCGTGAAAGTCTTACTTCTCAAACAAGATCGTCCTCCAAAACATCGTAAATACCTAGTTCGCCCTTCTTCCCATTATTTCGTTAAGATAAAATATGGCACTCCACTAGGCTATATTGATTACTGTTCTTGATCGAGACTCATTCATCATTGATTTGGAGGCCAGCTCAAAACTATCATCTTCGTCACTGAGGCTCTTTGTCCCACCAATTTGGATAGTCCACTCTTGTTTCGCTAGGAACCCTTTTTCTTGACCGCAATTTTCTCACTAGAAGAAACGCCACGATGGGAACAACTATGATTCCGGCCAAAATGATGTATATAGCAAATCCTGCGAAGGTGACGGCTTGAACACGCATTACTGACAGTGCTGCAACCTTAACATGGTTTTCAAGGTTTTCTGGTTCGACCCAATGCAGAGTCCTTGTGGAGGTCGAGTTGTCGTATGCCGTGTGAATCCAGCCAGCAACTCCCATGTCCCATAGATTGGAGTAAAGAAGTGGGTATGAAATGATCATCGCGCTAGAAGTCACTTGCCTAGCATCGCTGATGCCTGGACTTAACCCCCAGTCCCCATAGTACCAATTGTTGACCTCGGAAGGTATCCTAAAGGTTTCTTGGTCTGAGCCACCAGTCTCTTCTTCTGCAATACTGATGTTTAGAGCTTGGGCGGCGCCGATCACTAATTCGTCTAGGTCGAATCCGTTGGCAGGGTCTGTCCTTGTAACGTATAGGTTCCTACTTCCTATGCAATCTAGGTTAATTATTGCTATGATGTTTGGCATGTCGTTCTTATGTTCTTTAACATAGTTTGTTGAGCCTACCAAGTCGAGTTCTTCGCCTGTAAAAGCTACGAAAAGAAGCGCGTAACGGGGTTTGTAGAGTCCTTTGTTTACTGCTTCGGAGAATACCTTCGCGAGCTCTATGATGCCCGCTGTTCCAGCTCCGTTGTCGCAGAATCCGCTGCACATCACCGTGTCGTAGTGGGCGGAGATTACCACGAATCTCTCCGGGTTCTCATGGCCTGCAATCTTCCCAACGACATTGCAATGAGTTCCATAGCCGATGACTGATTCGAGAGACAAGTATGCAGAAACATTGTTCGCTTGTTCTTTCTGTCTTATCAACAAGCCATCTTCATAGTTTACGAAGCCGACTGGAATTTTCAAGTCCCAGTAGTAAGGATCAAACTGGCCTTGACTGAGGGGACGGCCTCCACCTGAAGAATGGAGTGGAGGTGTAAAGTTCATCCAACTGTACCACCAAGTATAAACGACTGCAACCGGTCGTTGGGCTGTGAGTTTGTTCACGAATGTTTCTTGCCAATTGGGATCCCAACGTATTTCTCTACCAACTAAAACAATCTTTCGAGTCGTGTTCACGGCGTTCCATGCTGTCACGTTTATTGGATTGACTCCAATCCCATTTCTGCCGGAGGATGGAGGAAGCGGCAGGATCGCGAGATCAGCGAAGATTCCACCAGTTGGCGCTGACCAACTATAATGTTCAGATTGAAAAGAGCAAAGTGATGTCTGATCCGCGGTCGTCGAATTGTTTCTATCCTCATCGATGACGAGCGAGGGCTTGCTCAGTAGTGTCCAATTGTAGAACTGGAATGGTTCAAGCGAAGCATTAAGTCCGAAGCTTTCAAATTTCTGTTTGATCCAGTTTGCTGCTTCGTTGGCACCCGGAGAACCCGCGGCTCTAAAGCCTGAGTGACTCAGTGAAATGTTTTCAAGCTCCAGGTCATAGTCATATATTTCTGTGCCATTAACAAGGGCAAAAACTTGTTGCTCAGACGTGCTCACGCTTACAGCATGAAATGGAGACACCGAATTCAAATTTGTTGCGACTGGGCTTACGTAGAGTATCGACGAGAAAGCATTGCCAGCAATTAGTAGGATGTGCAGGACTGCCAGGAACTGTTTTTGCATTTTCCCGTCCCAGTTTTGCCTGATGTTGATCAGTGTCTTATATTCCTGACGCATGCGATCTTGAAAAAACAGACAGCTCATTCAGTATAGATACTACCTCGCTGTAGTGCCTCGTATATTGCACGATGGGTAATTGATTCTTCTTTTCTCCCTCTTTCATGATGCACTTGCGGGTACGCTTCAGGGCTCCTGTTCAATAGTACAATACTAAATAGTGTGACAAGAGTCGGTCGTAACTGAGTTGACAACAGCCATCTGGAAAGGGTAATGAGCCAAGTCCTGACAATGAGGGTTGCTTTACGGCCAGTATCTGCTCTCAAGCGGTTTGTATGGAGAGTGCATTTACTTCTTTGATCGCCTCATCCTTACTACTAGGAAAGCTGATATAGAGGCAACGAAGACAACCGTAACCGCTACGCCGATTACTATCGGAGTGAAATCAGTACCTGTTATAGTGCCAGCGGAAATTCGCATTATCGACAGCGCAGCAACTTTGACGTGGTCTTCAAGGTTATCCTCCGTGACCCAACCGAATGTCTGAGTGGAAGTCGAGTTGTCATATGACGTGTGAACCCAACCGGGAGTCCCCATATTCCACTTGTGAGAGTAAACTTCTGGATTAGAATAGATCATTACGCTGGAATTGACTGGGGTGGCGTCGCTGATTCCTAGATCCACTGCCCAATTCCGATAGATCATATCGTTGATGGTGGAAGGGCTACTGAAGCTTGCTTCGTCCCCGCCCCCAGAAGGCATATTGGTGTAACCTATGCCGAGATCTTGGGCAGCCTTAACTACCACTTCATCTAAATCAAATTCGCTGCCGGGGCTTGTTTGCGAGACATTGAGAAATTTGTTTCCTATACCATCTAGGTTGACTACCTCAACTATATTTTGCATATCGCTCTTATGTTGCTTTACGTAGTGTCCTGACCCTACCATCATTATTTCTTCTCCTGTGAAAGCTACGAAAAGGAGCGTGTAACGCGGGCTATACAGCCCCATTGTGATTGCCTCGGCGAAGACCCTGGCGAGTTCCACTATACCAGCTGTTCCAGCCCCATTGTCAGCGAATCCGTTACACATTGGCGTATCATAGTGAGATGAGACTATGATGAACTTTTGGGGATCATCATGACCTGCAATCTTGCCAACAACATTGTAGTGAGTACCAGTGCCGATCACGGATTCTATAGTAAGCTGCGCCGAAACATTAGTCGCTTCTCGTTGCTGAATCCAAAGGCCATCACCATAGGATACAAAGCCAACCGGAATCTGTAAATCCCAGTAGTAGTGCCCGCCAAGAGGGAGACCTTCAGCAGAAGAGTGCATTGGAGGAGTGAAGTTCATCCAATCGTACCACCAAGTATAAATGACTCCAACCGGCGGATCGGCTAAAAGCTTGTCCGAGTAACTTTGGCGCCAATCTGAGTTCCACCGTACTTCTCTTCCAATTAACACGATCTTTCCAGTTGTGTTTATGCTGTCCCACGATGTTCCTATTGGATTAAGACCGAGTTGGCCCCAATTGGCGGCCTCCGGAAGTGGCAATATTACGAGATCCGCGAAGACTCCATCCTCGGGTGTAGGCCAGCTGTAGTGCTCAGATTGGAAAGAGGGAATTGCGGTCTGATCATCCATGGTTGACCTGTTTCCGTCCAGATCGATGACAAGGGAAGGCTTGCTCAGCAGAGTCCAATTGGTAAATTGAAATGACTCGAGCGAACCTTGCAGTCCAAATGATTCATATGTCTGTTTGATCCAATTTGCTGCTTCATTAGCAGCTTGTGAGCCAGCCGACCGATAGACGAGACTACTACTCGCAATCCTTTCCAGCTCCAAGTCATAGCCATAAACCTTCGTGCCATTGACAAGAGCGACGACTTGCTGCTCATCAGAGTCTAAGCCTGCAACTCGATAATTCGACGCAGAACATGAATTCGCGGCAATGTCGCATCCATAGAATGTCGACGCGACAGTCAAGTGAGTAAAAAAGATGATAAACAAGACTGCGAAATAATGTTTCTGCAAAGCCCCTTCTCCTTCTTCTTGATTTTCCAACTTATTCCTCTTATAGTTGTCGATCCGATGATTTAGACAGGTCAAATGTTTCAAAGGGGGGTTGAGATAACATCCACTGCCAATTCGATCTGCATAGGCTGAGAGTGAAACATTCACACAGGATTGACTGCTCTACTTCCTTAATCGTCTAGCTTTGGCAAGCCGGCAACTTTGGCCGCATCATGAAATGCTCATGAAGTCCAAACCAGTCCAGTGCTCTGCTTGCCCTTAGTACTCCATCGTCTCGCCGATCTTAAGTACTCTGACTTTGAATCCCTTCTTTTCTGCTTTCGCCTTGAATTCATTTGGATCAGCTTTGATTTCGTCTAGCGTATTGTAGTGCATCGGTATTGCCAGCTTGGGTGAGATTATAGCCAGGGCTTTTATGGCTTCGTCAATGTTCATTGTGTAGTATCCGCCTATGGGGAGAAGTAGAAGATCGATGTTTGGGAGTTCCTTGACTCCGTCTATATAGGTGTCTCCGAGGTGAGCTATTCTCTTCCCTTCGAGTTCAAAGATGTATCCTGTTGGGTAGGAGTCCTGGTGGTGGCTCGCCGAGATCATCTCTACGTTGATCCCTTCAACGTTCTTCTTGTCGCCGATCTTCATTGCGATACTTTTTTTGAATTTGCAGGTTGATGGGCAAACGACTGTTGTGTCGAATCTCTTTGCGTCCGCGTGGTCAAAGTGGCTGTGGGTGACGAGAATAAGGTCGGGTTTCCCACCGTACGATGGTGCAAGCCTGTTGCCCGAAAAGAATGGATCAATCAATATCGTCTTCCCTTGCGCCTTGAACTCAAAACAGGAGTGGCTCAAATAGGTTATTTTCACGGGCAATCCTCTCCTCCTCTTTAATACTGAATTGCTTTTATTATATAAGTTTAGGTTTCTAGAACTCAACATGAAGGTTGAGAATCATGTATTCAAGATACATTCTGGAGGACGGCCGTGAGATCAAAACACCTTGGCTCGATGGTGTTCTAGAGCGAGCATTCAAATTGGTCGATGAATGGGTCTACAAGAAGCCGTTGCTTGAAACTGTTCCGTATCATCTCTTGCTCTTGGAAGCAATAGGATGCACCGATACTGAGCGTGTGCTTAAGGCACTTGAGAAGAGAGGTGTTCTGCGAAAGGAAGCTTTGCACAAGGCGCATTCCCACCTGCCTGAAATACTTATGCTAGCAGGGTTAACGAGTTTTCTAAGTGGTAATACTTGGTGCTTATTGTCAGCTTCCAAGGATCCAACTGCGCCACCTACAAGTTTCAGTTTCAAGAAGGACTCGCCAGAGGATACAGCGGAGCCTCTTCGACGAAGACTAACCGAGCAAGAGTTGCGAGAGGTCAAAGAGTTTAAGATCGATCTGCCGGAATTATTCGGGAAAGAAGCTACTGAACACCTCCTCCGAGCGATCTTTGCCTATGACATGTGGGCTCGGAAATCTTTTGCGACTAAAGGCGAGACCTCCTGCCGCAAACACAAGAAGTAAAGAGTTATCGACTTGAGAAATCGAATTACGTCGTAGCGGGGTGCGGTGATGGAGAATAAGGAACCTTGCGAGAAACGGACACAATGTAGTATTGTTTTACCTTATTATCGAACTATTCTCCACACTAATATGAAGCAACCAATGTTTAATATGCTATTTTCACTCATGAAATTCTGCATCCATGAAGGATGGAATCTCTATGAACGACATGAAACTAGGGGACATAAGCGGTGAACCAGAACTTACCCAGAACGCCATTAGGGTACTTGAGAAAAGGTATCTAGCCAAGGACGAGAATGGTAGACTAATTGAAACACCTGAGAGCATGTTTAGGAGAGTAGCCAACAACATCGCCCAAGCCGAACTGAAGTACGATCCTAAAGCCAATGTCAAAAACTTTGAAGACGAATTCTACGGAATAATGAGCAAGCTAGAGTGGATTCCAAATTCCCCTACACTCATGAACGCCGGCAAGGAGCTGCAGCAGCTTAGCGCTTGTTTCGTCTTACCTATCGAAGACTCCCTCGACGGAATATTCGAGACGCTTAGACAGACAGCACTAATTCAAAAAAGCGGTGGAGGCACTGGATTTTCATTCTCGAGATTGAGACCCAAAAACGATCTCGTTAAATCAACTATGGGAGTGTCAAGCGGGCCCGTATCATTCATGAAGGTCTTTAATTCTGCCACCGACGCGATCAAGCAAGGAGGCACACGCCGCGGAGCTAGCATGGCAATCCTCCGAGTAGATCACCCAGACATCCTAGAGTTCATCACCGTTAAGTCAGATCAAAAAGAACTAACCAACTTCAACATATCCGTAGCAGCAACAGACAAATTCATGGAAGCCGTAGAAAAAGACCAAGAATACGAACTAATCAACCCAAGAAATGGCAAACCTGTCAAGAAACTACGAGCAAAGACCGTGTTCGACCTCATCGTCCGAATGGCCTGGACAAGCGGTGAACCCGGACTAGTATTCCTCGACCGAATAAACCAAGCAAACCCCACACCAAGTCTAGGAGAAATCGAAAGCACAAACCCCTGCGTGGCGGGCGATACGCTCATTGCAACCAGCGATGGACTAGTAAGGATAGACAAAATTGCTGAGATGTACCCTGAAGGTGGATTAGACATATTGACCGACAGAGAGGCTCTGAAGAGAGCCTTCAACATAGAGCTTGATGTCGACTTCCGGTCCAAGGACAAGATTGAAAAACATGAGATTTCGAGGTCGTTCAAGACCGGAATAAGAGAGGTTTATAGATTGGAAACTGACTCCGGATACGAGATTACTGCAACTTCTGATCACAAAGTACTAACTACTGATGGTTGGGTCTCAGTGGCCGATCTCGTACGCGCGAAGCATGAAGTTTTCATCCAATCGGGTGAAGGCGAGTTTCCAAAAGACCGGCACCTTCCATTTGAGGTATCGAACACATTTCATGGCAAGAATGGGCGAACTTACACTCACAATCTCCCGAACTTGTGGACGGTACCTTTGGCTGAGGCACTTGGTTGGCTGATAGGTGATGGCTGGATACGAGAAGATGCGAAGAACCCACGTGTAGGTTGGGCATTTGGTAGAGAGAACAAGCCAATTCTAGAGTACTTCAAGAAGAAACTGAACTCCTACTACGGTCGCGAAATAAAAGAAATTCAGAGGGAGAATGGAACATATCATTTATCATATCATGGAAAATACTTTTTGGAATTCTTTAAGAAGTTGGGAGTAAAGATATCCAACACGGAAACGAAAGAGGTTCCAAGAGCGTTGTACTCGGCTCCCAGAGACATCACAATAGGTTTTCTTCGAGGTCTCTTTAGCTCAGACGGAACAGTCAGAGACAATCCTAAGAGCAACAGTTCATGGGTGGCGCTTACCTCCAAGAACAAGAATCTTCTCAAGCAGACACAGGTTCTCCTTTTGGAGTTAGGCATCGAGAGTAAGATCTTTGATAGAAGCAGAGAAAGCCGTAGCAATCTCTTCGAGTACACCGACAAGAATAACGTTACAAGGTCTTATTCTAGCGACGGAGTACTTTATGAGTTGGGCATTTTCGGAGAGTCACGTGAGAGATTCAGAAGGCTTGTTGGGTTCCTCAACCGTAAAAAAACCATGAAGCTGGATAATGTTCGCTACAAGAGGTTCAAAACACAGATTTTCACGGATCTCGTCAAGGATGTCACTTACGTGGGAAGCAAGGATGTATATGACTTGACTGAACCTCAAACTCATTCCATGATTGCAAATGGAATAGTAACTCATCAGTGTGGAGAGCAGCCACTTTTGCCCTATGAGTCCTGTAATCTGGGATCGGTCAATCTTGCCAAGATGGTTGCTAGTGATGGTAAGGGTGGTAAACCTTCTATTGATTTCGATAAGCTGGGTAAGATCGTTGGGATAGCTGTTCGGTTCCTTGATAATGTGATAGACATGAATAAGTACCCTGTGAAGAAGATTGAGGAGAATACTTTGGGTAACAGGAAGGTCGGTTTGGGTGTTATGGGTTTTGCTCACATGCTGATCAAGCTTGGAATACCTTACAACTCAGATGAGTCTGTTAAGACTGCAGAGAAGATCATGAAGTTCATCCATGAGAGGGCCGTTGAGGCTTCTGTGGGTCTTGCGAAAGAGCGAGGAGTGTTCCCCAACTTCGAGAAGAGTGTCTATTACCCAAACGGTCCTAGGCTAAGAAATGCCACGCTGACAACTGTGGCTCCAACCGGAACCATATCAATCATCGCCGGCTGCGTTGTTGGTGACACGCTGGTACACACTACTGAAGGCAAGATTAGGATACGGGATCTAGTTGGCAGGGAGCCTCTGCTTTATTGCTCGGGCAAGGACGGAATTGAGATCAGGAAGGCGCATGATGTTAGGAAAACTAGGGAGAAAGCAGAGGTGTGGAAAGTCAGGTTTGACAACGACGATGTGTTAATAGCAACACCGGATCATCCTATAATGCTAAGTAGTGGGGCATTTAAAGAACTTAGCAAGCTAGAAGTTGGCGATTCTGTAAGATGTTTCGAGAAGCATGTTTGGATAAACAAAGAATCAGGACACGAATCAGGTTTGTTTGCGCTATACATGACAAATCTGCCGCGCAAATATGAGCATATTGCAGTAGGAGAATACAAAATAGGAAGAAGATTGGCAAAGGGAGAAGTCGTACATCATCTTAATGGGAATAAGCTCGATAATTCTCTCAGCAATTTGGTTGTAATGCCAAAAGATCAACACGCGATACTGCATTCTGGGAATACTATAGTCATGTGGAGTCGCAGAAACGCCGGCAAAACGTATGAGGAGATCTTTGGTCTTGACAGGGCCGCATCAAGAAGGTATATACAATCGATGCAGAGATCTGGCGAGAGGAATCCAATGCATGGTCGCAAGCTTTCAGTAGAAGAACGAAAGCTAATTTCAGTAAGGACGAAGGAGGCAATGCAGAAATCTGAGATCAGGCAGAAATTCATGGAAGCGATAAAGGAAAGAAGCAAGTCGCCTTGGCTAGAGAAAATTAGAGAGAGAAACAAGAAAGACTTCACTGGAAAACCACCTTGGAACAAAGGTCTTACGAAAGAAGATCCCCGCGTCCTAGGCTATTCGACAAGATCCAAGACGACTAGGAATAAACGGTCTGTTGGAAATCACAAAGTAGTCAGCATAGATTTCTATGGTTACGAAGATGTTTACAACATGGAAGTGGAAGTAGCGCACAATTTCATTGCCAACGGGATTGTTGTCCACAACTGCAGTTCGGGTATTGAACCGTTGTTCGCTCTGGCATATGTGCGACATGTGCTTGACAAAGCCGAGTTAGCTGACGTCAACCCGTTATTCGAACAAGCTGCAAAGGACGAGTACTTCTTCAGCGAAGAGTTGATGAAGACTGTTGCTGAGGAAGGTTCGATTCAACATGTTCCTGAGATTCCTGATCACGTGAAGAGGATCTTCGTTACAGCGCACGACATTGATCCTGAATGGCATGTCAGGATCCAAGCAGGGTTCCAGAAGCACACTGACAACGCTGTTAGCAAGTGTCTGGCAAAAGGCACGCCAGTTCAAACCAATATGGGGGTTCTTGCAATTGAGTCGCTAGGGGACGCATCTGGTTATGACGTATTTGGGAAACCGTTAGTTGGTCTAAAGGTGATAGACGAGAATGGCAAGTGGAGAAGGGTAATGTCTCACTACTCTGGCGGTCTAGAGCAGACAAACAAGATTAGATTGAGTAACGGCGCTGTTTTGGAGGGCACACTTAATCACAAGGTAAAGACTGTCGATGGATGGAAGACTCTGGACGAGATAAAGATAGGCGACCCTGTCGAATGCAGAATCGCCAGTTATGGGAGCGGAAGAGGCAATTTAGTTCTACCAGAAACTGGTCCGTTCCTAATTGATTCCAAGGATGTCAGAGTCCCTAATGCGATGGATAAGAACCTCGCCATGTTTCTGGGAATGCTGATTGCCGATGGCTCAACAGTAGAATCAAGTGGAGCAGTCATGCTAGCTTGTGCAAATGACGATGTTGAAGCATTGTTTACAAAGCTATCACAGCAACTCTTTGGCTTGTCCCCGAGGGTTATCTATGATAAGAGGACGCAGAGCACAAGAAATCTGGTACTGACTTCTAGGAATCTGGTTAGATGGGTAGAGTCCTTAATCGGAAAAGGTGCCGCAGACAAACATCTTCCGACACAGATACTGCTCGGTTCTCGAGAAGAACAATTGGAGGTCCTAAGAGGAATAACCATAGATGGATATGTTAAGAGACGAGAAAATAGAAATGAGTTGGTTATCTATGAGGGCTATTCCGAAAAGCTGGCACAACAAATCTATTCACTCTGTTGCCTATTGGGGTTGGCGCCATATCATGGCAAGAAAAGGGTGGAGTCCAATGTTGTGCATAGCGTTATTGTTGACTTCGGAGGTATTAGTCCATTGGAAGATCATAAGGATGTTCAGCTGCGGAGAAAGCGGAGGCTTGTGAAAACTGCCGAATCCGTCTATGACATGAAGCTTGGCATTGCTCATCCAGAATATAGCAACCTCAGGTATTTGAAACGCGTTAAGCCGCCGATCGCTTTGAATGTCGTTCTTGACAAACTTGGAGCGTCGTGTAATGAGAACGTGTACTATTCGAAAGTGGTTGAAAAAGAGAATAGTAAGAGTGAAGTCTATGACGTAGAAGTCGAACAGACTCATTCTTATTTGGTTGATGGAATTGTTACCCACAACACGATCAATTTTAAGAGTACGGCGACGATTGATGATGTCCGTAGAGCTTTTCTTTTGGCTTATAAACTCGGATGTAAGGGCATCACTGTTTATAGAGACAAGAGCAGGGAGGAGCAAGTGTTGACCGTAGGAGTTCGAAAGGACACGAAGGTAGAAGAGAAGAAGGAAGAAGAAGGGGAAAAGAGAAAACAAGGCGAGGGTGAGGAGACAAGAGAAAGAATTGTTCCAAGAACTAGGCCTCAAGTGACCACTGGTCGAACGTATAAGATGATGACGGGCTGCGGAAACCTCTATGTGACAATAAATGAAGACGAGAAAGGGCTCTGCGAAGTCTTCACGCACATAGGTAAAACTGGCGGATGCGCGGCAGCCCAGTCAGAGGCTGTGAGCAGGATGATCTCTCTGGCTCTGCGCTCCGGTGTGGACGTGGACTCTGTCATTAAGCAACTGGGGGGTATTAGGTGTGCTTCGCCGAGGATAACCCCTAACGGAACAATACTCTCGTGTCCGGATGCTATTGGTAAAGCTATCGCAAAGCACATTGGGAAAGAGCCTCCTAATAGCACTGGATCACTTAGCATGACTGAGCCCTTCGCCAAAGTTGGCGGAGTAAAAGGATATGCCGGTGTTTGTCCTGATTGCGGTGAAGTCCTCGAGTACATCGAAGGATGCGTCTTATGCCGATCATGTGGATACTCAAAGTGCCTCTAACAAGAATACGCTAGTACAGAAGGAAACCAATCTAGAAGTTGGTCTTCAAACCTTGACTTGGTTTTTACCTTGATCGGTTTCTCTTAAGGTGCTAGCGCTTCTGTCACTATTAAGTAGATAGAGATTAGCAACATGGTAACGCCGAAAACTCGCTCAAGCGCCGAGCTTTTCAACCTTTTAGCTACTCGTGCTCCGCCTTGTGCTCCGACAATTATCCCGACTATGAGAAAGACCGCGTAATCGAACATTACGTTTCCGAGCAGCACGTGGGTTAGTCCACTTGATGCGGATGTGAATACCATCGTAAACATGCTTGTTGCAACGGCCAAATGCAGAGGCAGTCCAGCGATTATTTGCAGGGTAGGAACTATGACGATTCCTCCTCCAATCCCAAATAGACCTGACAAGAAACCTGCTAGGAAGAAGAATGGGAGCGCTGGGAGGACATTCGACCTGTAAGCAAATTTATGGCTGGCTGCGTCGATAATTTCAGTTTTCCATCTAAGAAAGGATTTGCCTCTCGGTGAACTACTTTTCTTCTTGGTATGACTGTTTGGAAGATTTCCTTTTTCGTCTCTCAGTTCTAGACCCTTGGCTCTCTCTCTTGGGAAGAGAATCATCTTCATTCCTACAATAACGAGCGCAAGGGCGAATAGGAGGGCAAGTCCTGAAGATGGAATGAAACTTGTGGTGTAACCTCCTATGAGCGCTCCTGGGATTGAGAAGCAGGCCGCTGTGGTACCAATTCTATAGTCGATCCTCTTTTGCCTAAAATAAGCTACTGAAGCCGATAGAGCCGAGAAGATTATCACAAAAGCACTCGTTCCCACCGCGGTCTGGGTTTTCAGACCCATGTATGCGATCATGAACGAAACCATGATGAATCCACCACCAACGCCGACCGTGGCCGAGAGGATCCCCGTCCCGACAGCAACAATGAGAATTAGGAGAGCCAAGAAGAGTTCAATCATGATATCACCACGTTTCCCGAAACTCATCGACCGCAGATGGATATATGTGAATGTGTCTTCTCGCTGACGAGATGGTTAGAAGAGTTATATTCTGTGGACTATTATAAAAACGAGAGCCCCTCACAATAGACTTGTAGAGGCCTCAATTCTCAGCCAGGAAATGGCGCGCACTTCCATGAAACGTTTCGATGGAAATAACAAAAAATGAATTGAGATTAAGAATAGGGGTCTAATATTCGATATCGAGAAATACTCCCTGCACGATGGTCCGGGGATCCGCACAACGGTCTTTCTGTGCGGTTGCCCATTGACGTGTTGGTGGTACCAGAGTCCTGAGAAATTCAGAGACCTAATCGTAAGAGTCACTGGGTATAGTGACTACTTTGTAGATCTGACGCCCGAGCTGCATAATGAAATCATTGAAAGAACAAAACATCAAAGCTTCTAAGCACAATAGTGACTATTTTTCTCCATTGTTTGATGGACGAAGAGTTAGAGCTGAATTCTCTTATGCTGTGGACTTCATGATGCAACCGTCATCTGACACGAAGGTCTATCTGAGCGTGCGTTCTCGACTAGAGAAAAGCTAAAAGAGTCACATAGGGCACCTAGTCATGAAAACGGAGGGTCTCACAATACCTAGTCAGCGCTAGACAAAGGGATTCGTATGCAGATTGGAATAGTAAGTGACGGAAAATACGGTGACAGGGCGTACGAGAACGTCAAGAGGCGTTTTCCAACCGAGTGGATCTTGGTTGACTTCTCTAACTCGCCTCTGATAGACGACGTGAAGTTGGATCTGCCTGCTTGTGACCTTTACTTGTCTTATGTAAGGCATCCTGACATCGTGTTAGCACTTCTGGAGAAGCGAATCCCAACAATCCTGGGCATAAGTTTCTGAATTGGATTCCTGAATCAAGCAAAGAGAGCCTTTGGAAAAGTCATAGCGCCTCCGACCATGTGTTCCCTTGAGGACAATACAGGTGTTAGGGAGTTCGACGAATTCGCCAAATTCTACGGGAAACCAAAATTCGAAGTCAAACTAGACGGTGGCAAATTCTCTCAGATAGATCTTCTGCGTGAATCGCCTTGTGGCTCGACAAGAGGAGCAGCAAATGACATAATTGGCGTGCCTCTCTCAGAAGAGATGTTGCAGTTCTTCGCGCTGAGAGTTTGTCATTATTGCAGGGCACCACGGTTCGGCAGGACCTGTGACAAGGAATTCTCTGGCATACTACACATTCACGAATTAACAAATTCCATCCGTAAGACAGCTGGAAGCAGTTGGAACATTATAAGCGCTTACGCAAACGAAATTGAAAAAATGTATGAGCAGAAGCTCAGTTCGATGCCCAGATAGACAGGAACAGAATGTGTGCACGTAACGCCGTTTTCCAGTCTATGATGCGACAAGTTGCTTTATGTGTTTTACCCCGGCGATGGCATCGTCCGCATAGTCATCGGCACCCAGCTTCTTAGCGAGCTGCATGTTTAGAGGCGCTCCTCCAACAATCATCTTGACTTTCTTGCGTATTCCTGCATCCTTAAGCGCTTTGTCTACAGTGGCAATCTCCGGAGCAGTTAAAGTCAGTAGTGAACTCAGAGCGAGGACTTTCGCCCCTGACTCCTTAACTGCCTTAACAATCTCTTTCTCAGAAACATTCGTACCCAGGTCAAGAACGTTGAAACCCGATGACATGAGCATGGAAGCGAGGATGTTCTTACCAATATCGTGGTTGTCTCCTTTTACAGTTGCGACCACGACAGCTTGCTTGCTTCCCTCTTCTTCCGGCTTGAGATGCGGTTGAAGTACCTTGAATGCCTCTTTCATTGTTTCGCCAGCCAGCACTAGTTCAGTGAGATAGTATTCCATTTTCTCATATAGTTTTCCTACTTCATCCATCCCCTCTGTAAGTGCTTTGAGGATGACTTTTGGATCTGTGCCAGCATCCAGTTCGGATTTCACTGCATTAGCAATATCGTCGACTGCCAAGTTTACAAGGAGCTTCCTAATCAAGCCTAGTGCCACCTACAACAGCTTTGGGCTATGTAGGCTCATTTAGGCTTTTATAGACATACGTTAAGCGGCGCTCATAGAAAGACTCTACGGTTTGAAGGAAACGTCAAGGCTGCTGGCGCTCCACCCAAGGACAATTCAGAAGATGGACAAAGCTGGAAAGATTAGAGCCATCAGAACACCGAGCGGTCGAAGAAGGATAACCGAAGGCAAAACAACGAATGAACTGCTCATGATTCCAGTTCTATACTGAACATAATCATTCTCCCACCTTCTCAATGATTCGTGGTAACTGTTTCTTGACCTTTTGTCAGCAAACCAAAAGAATGCTTTGTCTTGGATAAGGCGTTTTCTAGTTTTCTCAAGTGATTTCTCAAGATTGAACCTGCTGCTAATCCAGTTCAGGAGCAACAAAAATGTTGCGGATACTATTGGCGTTAAGATTAGGTAAAGTAAGGAGAACAATGAATCGATTGATGGGTAAGTTATGAATAAAAACCATGTCATTTGCCAAACGTGAAAATTAATGATGACATAAATGACATAAACGACAATAAAGATCATAAGGAAAGACAATCGGTTCTTTTTCAATCTGAATTACGCTTCCTCCATGGCTTCCCTGAGCAGGGCTTTCCTCTGTGCCTTGATCGCCTTGCACGATTGCTTAGCACTGTTCTCCTCTAGACCCAACCAAGCGCGCGCTCCAGTCTTAAGATATAAGGGAACTAAGGGAAGATGATATCTTGAGAACTCGTGCTGTCCGAAACTCAAACACCTCGTCTTCAAGCTGGAGATTTATCTTTCTGATGATTCAAGTAGTTTCCTTAGGTCTTCGATCATCGTGAGTAGCCTCTCTACTTTTGTTAGGAAGATGTGTTCAGTCGTCCCCCTCTTTGAGGCCGCGACAACAAAGTACCTCTTATCGAAGTCCTTGACGAGGGTGAATCTACCGCTCTTCACCTTCAGGATGCTGTAATCAAGTGCGCTACCGTCGATGCTCCCAGCAGCCTCTCCTACACTTGTAGCTAAGGATATGAGACCTCTCCAAACCCCTACACTTGAATACTTCTTCGTTCCGCCGGCTATCACACTCATTTGCTCCGTCACCATAGTCGGTGGTAGTTGTGGTGCCTCCGCTACTATGAGGCCTGAGCCTTGGGCGATGAGTTTTATCGCTTCGATGGTCTCCTTCTCCTCAGTCGTAACCTTGGAGAGGATCTCCCTATACTTGTCGTATGCTGGCATCACATCATTCAACACCACACGCATAGCGCTGTTCGAACTCCCGTCACAGATACTCGTCTCGTAAACACCCCTCAACATTGCAGCGCCTTTAATCCCGTGCTCAGTAGCCACTGCGCTGCTAACCGCATTATTCAGTTCACCCCTCAGGTGTGACGTTATGAGTCGTCTCTGTTCCCCCTCTCGGAGTAGGTCTACCTTGTGTAGAAGAATATACACCTTCAAATGCGCTGGGTCTGAGTACTTCAAGGCTGAGTACACTACCCTCCTCAGGTACTCCTTTGCTTTCACAGCTGTCTTCTTATCGGATGCGTCGACGACGAACACAACAGCATCCATTGACCCGAAGACTTCCTTCTCAAGCCTATCATGCCACTCGTCCACGTAAGCCTCCTGCCCACCGAGGTCGACAACCCTGAAGAAAAAGTCTATGTGCTCAAACTTCTTCTCCTCCCAGTAAGTCGGCTCCGAAGGCTTGCCGAGAACATCCTTAGCATCCTCACCGTCGAAGAAAACCCGCCTGATGCTCGTCTTCCCACTGCCCGGAGGCCCCATAAAGACGACCTTAACCACTAGTCCGTCACCCCCTAGTCTCATACCTATGAGGATCCAGTCTGAACTCCATTGATCTGAAACCCAACCTCAACAGGAAAGAACTCTTGCCACTAGTAAAGACACTGTGGGTGCTGCTCTCCCTCCCTACCCAGTTTTTCCCCAGCTTTGAGACTATGACTAGCCCAGATTCCACAAGCCCGCTGAGATGTCTATATAGGGTTCGACGGTAGGGAGTGGGCTTTTCCGCAATTTTCCCTTCTCTAGTGCTTGCACCTGCATTTTTAGTGGTAGTTTTCTCCTTCTCCTCTTGCCCTTCTTCCACCGTGAGTTTTGTCAGCAGCTCTCCTAACGTCATTCCTTCAGGGACTGTTGTTAGAGCTTCAAGTATTCTTGTCTTCGCTTGGCTGGCGAGGATCGAGGAGAATTTGATCACCCTGTCGGCGTCGCTGACCTCCTCAACCACGCCGCCTAACTTGGTGACCTTGATTACGGGTTTCAGCTTCAAGTATATCGTCATCATAGGCTTGAATGAGCTGGAGGCGTCGCGAACCTCAATCAACCCAAGCTCACTCCAGTCTCTGAGAACCCTGTCCAAGTAAGCCCTAGTG
>Ga0315309_1000197_pt1 | contig 36721 bp, 53 predicted proteins | sample TDP4_MG_FD_203080 | JGI IMG/M metagenome (GOLD analysis project Ga0315309, IMG submission 203080) | Freshwater sediment microbial communities from Lake Towuti, South Sulawesi, Indonesia - TDP4 | ecosystem: Environmental > Aquatic > Freshwater > Lake > Sediment | place: Indonesia: South Sulawesi...
CCGCTGAGTGAGCTGGTTTATAGGAATACTTGGGGAACAAAGTTCAGAGAATCCGCGCTTTAGAACGCCGACTGCTATTGAGTGCGATAATCTGATATACGAGGCTTCGCGAGTATCGTTCTGGAAAAGTGAGAGATTGAAAGGGGTAATTCTAGCTGCTGGCGAAGGAGTTCGACTTCTGCCTATTACGGAGACTAGATCGAAACATATGGTGCCAATTGCCGGAAGGCCGATAATCGAGCATATCGTTAAATCCTTGACGACAAATGGGGTCCATGAACTCTTAGTGATTATAGGCCATAAGCGTGAGGTTCTTCAAAGTTTCCTTGGGGACGGCGGGAAGTTCGATGCGAAGATAAGCTATGCAGTTCAACCTAGCGTGCTGGGGACGGCTCATGCTATCGGAATGGCTGAAGAATTCGTTGGAGCAGATGAATTCTTAGCTATCTACGGAGACCTATTCACGACACCTATGGCTATACATCGAGTTCTCGAAACCTACGAAGCAAGTGGAAAGAAGCCAACTCTGGCTGTTGTTCCTGTTCCCAACCCGTCATCATACGGGGTTGTCTCTGTCTCCGAAGAGAGGGTTAAGAGAATCGTGGAGAAACCTGAACCTCAGGAAGCGCCTAGCAACTTAGCTAATGCGGGAATCTACATCTTTGGAAACGAAATCTTCGATGCCATCAGGTCTACGGTGAAGTCGGAGCGAGGAGAACTGGAAGTAACAGACTCCATCAACATCTTGACCGGTAAGGGAATTGAATTCGCCGTGGCAAGAATAGAGCAGAAAGATTGGGCGGACATGGGTTGTCCTTGGGATGTCCTCGAGGCGAATAGGCTCTGTTTAAGTGAACTTGAACCGAGGATTCTAGGTGAAATTGAGAGTGGAGCAAGGTTGGTAGGCCCAGTCTTCATCGATAAGGAAGCGAGGATCTTGTCAGGAGCGTATGTTAAGGGACCTACATATATCGGGGAGAACTGTGAGATAGGACCGAACTGCCTTATCCGACCTTACACAAGCCTCGGTAGGGACGTAAAGATAGGAAACGCTTGCGAAGTGAAGAACAGTATAATTATGGATGCCACCAAGATACCTCACAATTCCTACATTGGGGATAGCATAATTGGTGAGAACTGCAATTTTGGAGCTGGCACAATAGTCGCCAATCTGAGGCTGGATGATGAATCTGTCAAGATGATAGTCAAAGGTAAACTCGTCGATAGTGAAACCAAGAAGCTCGGCGTTATTGTGGGCGATAACGTAAGAACCGGCGTGAATGTCAGCTTTATGCCTGGAGTTAAAATTGGAAGTCATAGTTGGATCGGACCCAACGTTATTGTTTACAGAGACCTGCCTTCAGGAGTCATCGTTACTCAGAGACAAGAGCTGGAGCAGCGTGAAATTCGACGATAGCTGCGTGAAATGGATGGCAGACAGGGATAAGGAGGAGTTCAAGAGAAAGTATCCGAACTTGGCGAAGGAGCTTGAGGAAGGGACTGTCAAGGTTCAGATCGATAGCGTTCAAAGGTTTGACAAGTTTCGGGGCTACACGCCGACGCCGATAGATTACTTGAGAAGATGCGACACAGAGGAGCAAGCAATTCAAACTATCGAATACCTTGAAAGGGAAGGGGAGATAACGCGCGAACACGCTGAAGAATTGAGGAAGCAACTCAAAGAGAAGGGAGTTAGAAGCTTCGGACCTAAGAAAGAGGAAGACTACTACTTAAAGCAAGCTGGCTACTAGCCTCTCTTCTTCGCACTCACTATCGATATAACATCTCCGTCTTTCAGTATATAGTCCTCTCCTACACGCATCTTGGATCTCGCTTCGATAGAATAGATGAAGCCTTCCCCCAGATCTGTGTGAATCATGTAGGCGAATTGTCGAGCCGTGGTTCCGTAAGCCACTAGGTAAGCGTCAGGAAGAACCCTACCTTTGTGATCCGAAAGCTTCTCAACATCTTCAACTGGATATACAACTATCATTCGCAAGAGCTTAAAGAAAGCGAGATTGATTGAGTCTTGAACGCCTGTAGACCCCCATGGCATCAAGATCTTCTCTTTTATTTTCACCAGTGCTTGCTCTTGTTCCCTCGTCAACATCTCAGCTTTCAATATGTTGAAGTTGGAATCCCCGGGCTTATAGTCAGTGATCCCTTTCTCAGCCGCTCTTCTTAGAGCCAGCTCCGCCTCAGCGCAACATGGAACTACCTTGTACCCGAGCTGCTTCATACTTTCTATGTTCTCCTCTGCGTAAGGTAAATCGATCTTGTTAGCAGCTATCACCATAGGCTTTGCAATAGTTCTCAACTGATGTAACAATCTGACCAAGTCATCGTCACTCCATGAGGTTGCTTTTTCAGCGTCTAAGCCCGAGCTTTGGATCGCCTCAACGACGTGATTTCTCTTTATGGCTAGGCCGCTCAATCTATCTTCCATAAGTAGCGCGAGATCTTCTCTCGCGCCCTCAGCTCGGCGCGCGATCTTGTCCCAATCTTTCTTGACTATCTGGAAGAGCCACATGTCGATTTCATGTTCAAGAAACTTTACGTCCTCGATTGGGTCGCGAGTTCCTGGAGCGCATAGTTTCCCTTCCGTATCTGTCGCGCCGGCGGAATCAACAACTTGGATCAGAGCATCAGCCCGCCTTATCTCATCCAGAAACTGGTTTCCGAGGCCTCGACCTTGCCAAGCTCCTGGGACAAGCCCGGCACAATCGATCAGTTCTACAGGTATCAAGCGGATTCCGTCAGCGCAGGCTGAGTTAACCGGTTCATCCTTGACATTGAACTCGCGGCAGACGCAGTGAGTCCGAACGTATCCGACCCCATGATTCGGCTTTATCGTCGTGAACGGATAGCTCGCTATTGGAACGGAGACCAGTGTGGCTGCGGAAAAAAGAGTTGATTTCCCTACGTTGGGCTTCCCAACTACACCAACCATATAACCCATTAAGATTCACAATCCGAATCGGATACCACTATAATAATTACGCTTTTTATCATTTAGAATTCCGTTGCCTTCACCCTGATTTTAGAAATCGCCCAACATCGATGGCTGCTTTACATCCGGAACCCGCCGCGGTTACAGCTTGCCGATATTTTGGATCACAGACGTCTCCAGCCGCGAAAACTCCTTCTACGCTGGTTTCAGTCTCATTCCTTGTTACCACGAGGCCTCCCGCATCGAGTTCCAATTGGCCCTTGAATATCGCTGTGTTAGGCAGGTATCCAACCGCGATAAAGACGCCGTCGCACTCTGTTTCGGATAAATTGCCCGACTTCACATTTCTAAGTCTTAATCCTCGCACTTGCTGGTCTCCCAATATCTCATCCACGACTGAGTTCCAGACAAATTCGATCTTCTTGTTCTCAAAAGCTTTCTTTTGAAGAATCCTACTTGCTCTTAACACTTCCCGTCTATGTACCAGGAATACTTTCCTCGCAAGTCCTGTAAGAAAGAGAGCTTCCTCCACGGCTGTATCGCCACCTCCAACGACTGCGACCTTTCTATCTTTGAAGAAGTATCCGTCACAAGTGGCGCAATACGAGACTCCTTTACCTCGGAGTTTCTCTTCCGACGCAAGTCCCAAGGACTTGGCAGATGCGCCTGTCGCTACTATAATCGATCTCGCTTCGAAAATTTGATCTCGAACCGTTACCTTGAACGGTCTCTTTGAGAAGTCGACGCTGACGGCTTCGCCGTCTATGAACTCCACTCCAACTCGCTCTGCTTGAGCTTTCATCCTATCCATCAACTCCGGGCCTAGAATCGGCTCCGGAAATCCCGGATAGTTCTCCACATCCATCGTCAACATAAGTTGGCCACCGGGCTGGTTGCCCGCAATGACCAATGTCTTCAGGTTCTCTCTGCAAGTATAGATGGCGGCTGTGAGTCCTGCAGGACCAGAACCCAAGACTATTACGTCACGCATCTAAAGCACCTATCGTTACCATAGTTCTCTCTCAGCAAAAACTCTTGCTAGACACAGCTATGGAGCAGTTTCAGAGAAAGAGAACGAGAACCAGGTTAAGGACGCTTGTTTCACCGCGGCGGTTCAAGTATGAATCCTTGCTTCATTAGCATTTGGGTCTCGTCTCTCGCCCGTCTTATCGCTTCGAGAGCCGTATCATAGAATTCTTTTCTGCTCTTCTTCACCTGAGCTATTCCCTGCTCGACAGCTTTCCCCGCGACCGCCGCCGCCTCTCTCGGAAAGACTTCCCAGTCATCCATATTTGGAATTATGTAATCTTCCTTGAGCCCCCTATCTTCAGCCAACTTTGCCAGCTCAGCAGCGGCTGATATGCACATCTCATCTGTAATCGTCGTGGCTTTGGCGTCAAGTGTTCCTCTGAAGATCCCTGGGAATCCGAGTGAGTTGTTCACTTGATTCGGAAAGTCCGAACGGCCTGTCGCGATTATTTTTGCGCCACCCTCCTTGGCTTCCCACGGCCAGATCTCAGGGATCGGATTGGCGCAAGCGAAGACTATTGCATTATCATTCATCAGTCTAATCATATCAGGTGTTATTACACCCGGTCCCGGTCTTGACATAGCAAGGCATGCGTCCATCCCCTTCAAGGCTTCTCTTATTCCGCCTGTTCTGCCTTCCTTGTTGGATTTCAAGCACATGTTCCACTTCTCGGGAAATCTCTCCTTAAGTTCAGTTCTTCCAGGATGGAGTATGCCTTTACTATCCACCATAATGATGTTACCAGGGTTCACTCCTGCAGCTATCATTATCCTAGATACAGCTATGTTTGCAGCTCCAGCCCCTATCATGGCGACTTGAACTTGATCCAGCTTTCTGCCGGTGAGCTTTACCGCGTTCATGAGTCCGGCTGTTACCACTGTGCCTGTTCCTTGCTGGTCGTCATGCCAGACGGGAATATTCATCTCTTTTCTTAATCTGTCAAGTATGTAGAAGCACTTTGGCTGTTCGATATCTTCAAGGTTTATTCCTCCGAAAGATGGTTGAAGCCATTTCACTGCTGTTATAATCTCATCTGGATTCTTTGTGTCCAAGCAGATTGGGAATGCGTCGACGCCGCCGAGATACTTGAAAAGAAGAGCCTTACCTTCCATGACTGGGTAGCCTGCTTCAGGACCGATGTCACCTAAACCGAGGACTCTCGTGCCATCGGTAACCACTGCAACAGTGTTCCATCGATTCGTATGTTCGTAGACCAGATCCTTGTTACCTCTTATAGCCTTGCACGGTTCAGCTACGCCTGGCGTATACCAAATAGCGAAGTCGTCAAATGTCCTCACTGGAACTTTAGAGACGACTTCTATCTTACCTTTATAGTATGGATGATACTTCAACGCCAATTGCGCGGGGACGTATGCTTTCTTAAGAAGTTCTTCTGTCGAAACCATTCTTCATTCTCCCGAGGGCATTCAATTTTACGGGTTCACATAGTTATCCTGCATGTATATTATAAGTCTAACAGAAAACTTAAATCGGTCCGACTCTTGTGCCTGAGAAGAGTGAAGACCTCCGAGTCTAATTGAACCGGGCTGGTGGACTGTGGCGACGCCTCAAGAAATTGTCAACCTGGGCTTCATAGTCATCTTCATAGGATTTGCTATAGCCTTCGCCGCTGTGCTCTTGATGGCCATTCGAGGCGGGAGAGCTGTCGGAAAGGCGAAGGGTGGAGGGGCTATTTTAGTTGGGCCTATCCCAATCGTCTTCGGAACGGATAGAGAGTCGATCAAGATCGTATTGATTCTGGCGATTGTACTCACCGTAGTACTTGTGGCCGTTACAATCGTTCCTTGGGTTTTGCTTAGATAGGAGGTTGTCGAATGCCGGCTAGAGATTGCGAAGTCTGCCGAAGAAAAAGTGCGATGTACGTTTGCCGTGAGTGCAGCAGAGGGATCTGTGACAACTGTTTCTATGTTCCTGCGTGGCTTTGCATTGAATGCTACGACCGCGAAGCAGCAAAGCGTCCTGAAGTGCATGTTCACAGGCTTGAAGAAGTGGAAGGTTTACCGTTCGCGTTCAAGCTGTTCATGATCGGATTCTTCGTGATCTTCGTAGGAATCGTGTTCATTATGGCGGCTTCACTTCTCGTTCCAGGCTCGAATGTGAGCGGAGGCGGAATCTTCCTCATCGGCCCAATTCCTATAGTCTTCGGATATGGGCAGTACTCGGTCTGGATAATAGCTTTCGCACTCATTCTGACAATCGTGGCAGTCGTATTCTTCTTTCTCTCATGGAAGAGATCGAGACAAACTGGCTAAAGCTTGATGTATTGCGAGATGAACCGAAGCAGGTCTCCACCTAGGATAAGCAATGTTCCTTGGGCTAGACATAGCAAACCTATGGTGACTGCAACAGGCGGGAACGAGAGAAGACTCCCTACAGTGTGTAAAACATCCTCAGCGAATTTGAACATGAGGTAAACTGGTAGTGCTACGACTATGAAGATGACAAGCATAACCGCTGTACCTAACTGCCCAAAGTATACGTTTGCATAGTAGAGTGCGATTACGCCTGAGGCGAGCGCTATCACCGCGGCCCAACGAACGTTCTTTAGAGGCTTCAAGAAGAGAGAGAGCCCGACAGCTAAGAGAAGGACAAGTGTGACGATGTCCGAGGCGCTTTTGAGGAACGATAATGCAGCCGTAGCCAAAGCGACTATCCCTATGAAGAAACCGATGAAGGACACGAGTGCGCCTAGGCTTCGAGAGATTCTACTGAAGAGCCAAGATAGCGAACATATGCCGCCCACTATTAAAATGTGGGGAATATAGCTGAGCAGAGTAGTAACATTCATGAATCCTGCTTCCACTCTCCTCAAAGTATTACTTGCAATACAATATAGAGCTATTCGCCGGCAGCATAGGCCTGATATCAAATATGCGAAAAGGTACGTTAGAATTGCGAATTTGGGCTAAGCCTCTTCCTTAATCTCTTCGGCCGCTCTTGCAGCCTTGGGCACTTTAGGGGCTGCCGCGACCGCTGTTTTCCTAACAGGATGGTCAGCTTTACCTAACGCACTATTGGGATTGTACTTTATAGCGGGCTCCTCATTCTTCTGAACGAGATAGCTCGGAACCGCGACCACTCTACTTCCAATCGCGATATGACCGTGAGAGATGAGCTGTCGAGCTTGATGTATTGACTTCGAGAATCCTGCTCGGAAAACCATCGTTTGCAGCCTTCTTTCAAGCAAACCTCTAATATCCAAGTCAAGGACATCGTCTGTGGACGCCTCTTCTGGAAGAACTCCTATTCTGCTGAGTTTCTGGAGGTATTCTTTCTCAGCCTTCGCCCTTTCCGATTCGCTCTTAGCCAAAAGCGATCTGGCGATACCTCTAATCTGTGAAAGCATCGTCTTATATCGCCAAAGTTCACGCTTATTTCTTAACCCGTACTCACCTATGAGTTTCAATTCAACCTCTATCTGATCTTTACGCCAAGGATGTCTGGGTGTCTCATACTTCTTTCGCTTCTTTCTAGGGTCTCCCACGTCAGTTCGCCTCGACTACTTCTTCTCCTCTCTCCTCTCTCGCTCAGCAGCTCTTGCAGCCGCTATCAAAAGCTTCTTTCTAACACCGACAGCCTTCCCCATCCTTCCCGTCGTCCTGGTTCTTTGGCCCCTAACCTTCAACCCCAATGAATGGCGTATACCTTTCCAAGTTCGAAGATCCTTCATGAAATCTATATCAGACTTAACCCTCAAAGCCAAGTCAGGGCCGACGAAATGGAGGTCTCGCCCCGATTCCAGGTCTTTCCTCCGGTTCAGAATCCTCGGAGGTATCCCATACTTTGTAGGATCAGCGATAATATCCTCTATCTTCTCAACTTCAGCCTCTGTCAGGTTCCCAACCCTCATCTCGGCCTTAAGATCAGCAGCCTTAACGATAGCGTTCGCTAAACTTACGCCGACGCCTCTGATCTTCGTGAGACCATAGATCAGCTTTTTGGTCCCATCTAGGTCAGTTCCACTCAACCTAACTATGTGTCTAAACTCTCGTGACACAGAGCGTCCACCGTACACGTGCTAACTACCGAGAACAGGTAAAGTTATTTAAGGTTTCTTGTGATAACAAAGGGTCCTCGAAAGAAGAAAGAAGCTACAAACTTCACAATATAGACGCTTGTCTCTTTTCATATTGATCTATGAAGTTTTTGAGAGTCTTGTAAGCATCTTCGAACCTGGCTAGAACTAGCATCTTCGTCTCATCGCACCCTCCAATTCTGGCTAGAGATTCTTCGAGCCGGATCATTGTATTGAAGAGCTTCACTAGCTCAGTCTTCAAGACTAGGAGGCTTCTATCTGTTGGGGAAAACTTTTGGGTTAGCGTTTGTTTCTGCACTGTCCTCAACTCGGCCTCTTCATCATCTTTCTTCTACTCTTCAGACGCCAGTACCCGCTAGCATCACGATAGAATGAATCACTCATACGGACCGTCCCTCCGGCATGCAATAGCTTTCCAGTCCACTCTGGCAACCTCTTCGAAGAGCTTATCATACGAGACTCGATCACACCATGCGGTCTTTTGCTTTCGCCACTTAATCCAGGATATCTTCGGCAATCGACTCACTAACCTCCTAGGTTAAGTCGGTATTTTACTCGAGTGTTACTAACAGCTAGAACTCTAAGTGACAACCAGTCTACCGCCACCGATTCAACATCAGAAGCAAACCCTTTAACGAGAAATGGTTGAAGAGAGGTAATAAAGCGATTTACCGGTAGGAGGCTATTCCTCTTCAAAATCGAAACTCTTTTCTCACTTTGCTCCCTTTTTCGAAGGAGGAAGCGTACTTGAGAAGAACCTATGCTGCGCCATCCCCTATTCAGTCTAAAAGGAGATTTGAGCTATCAAGAGCCTTAGCTATTATTGAGAGGTTGTATCGCAGCAAGCCTTGGTCGAGAGGAATGGATTCATTCGAGGTATTGGTCGGAACTGTCCTCTCGCAGAATACGAATGACAGGAATTCAATGCTGGCTTTCAGGAGATTGAGGAAGAGGTTCAAGATTCGACCGGAGGTCTTGGCGAAAGCGAAAGAGAGAGATATTGTCGAGTGTATTCGTCCAGCTGGGCTCTACAATATGAAAGCTCCTAGGATCAAGAGCATCGCTCGAGAGCTCTTGAAGAAGTATGATGGAAAGCTGGATAATATTCTTAAGCTGCCTCAAGCTGAAGCGCGAATGAAGCTTCTAGAACTTCCCGGCATAGGCTTTAAGACTGCGGATGTTCTCCTGGCCTTCGTCGCTGATAGAGAAGTTCTTCCCGTCGATACCCACATTGCTAGAATTGCGAAAAGGATCGGCTTCGTAAATGAGAAGGCCGAGTATGAAGAGATTAGAAGCGCTCTCGAAAGTCTTGTAAACTCGGAGAAGAGGGGAAGAACTCACTTAGCCTTAATCAGATTCGGGAGGACAATCTGTAGAGCCAGGAAGCCGCTCTGCCCTATATGCCCAGTCCTCAAATTCTGCGCTTATCCAGCAAAAACCATTAAGATTGAAGGGTTTGAAGCCCCGCCATAGGATCCGCGGCCCAGAGAACTGATTTGGGCGACCAACATTGATCCATTATAAATCGAGACGATCAAATTGGAAATAGAGGAGTAAGGTCACTTTGAGTGAAGCGAGATATGTTGAGGCAGTTTCAGATAGAGCTGCTGAATACTTCAAAGCCGGCTTTAACTGCGCCGAGTCCGTTTTGACTAGCTTGGCGGAATCAATTGGGATGAGAAGCGAGTTGATCCCTAAGATTGCGACACCTTTTGGCGGCGGAATCGGGAGGAGAGGGTCCGTCTGCGGAGCATTAACAGGCGGAGTCATCGCGATTGGGCTGAAACTCGGTCGATCTAAAGCAGAAGACGCGGAGAAGAGAGAAGAATCGTATGAAAAGGCTTTAGAACTTTTCAAAAGATTCGAGAAGGAATTCGGCAGCCCTATATGCTATGACTTGATCAAGCTCGACCTCACAACTCCAGAAGGAAGAGAAAGGAGCAAGACGATTAGACTTGAGAAGTGTATAAACTTCGTTCGAGCTGCCGCAAAAAACGTAGCCGAATTAATAAAGGGTGGAGAAAGCTAAACCAAGCCCTGCATCGCTGTAAGATAAGCATCTTCATACAAGATAAAATAAGATGGAACAGGTAAGTCATAATCTGCAATCCAGGGAGAAGTTGAAAGGATGGTTAAGACGGATTATTTCATAGGAATAGATAATGGCACGCAGAGTACGAAAGTCATTATCGTGAATGGTGACTCCGGTCAGGTTGTAGGAAAGGCGACGAAGGGATACGGCCTTATAGAAGGATTACCGCCTGGCCACAAGGAGCAGGATTCTGCTGTCTGGCTTGATGCATTGCACGATACTATTAAGAGATCTCTAAAGGAAGCAAAGATCGATTCGAGAGATGTGAAAGCTGTTGGGGTCTCTGGACAACAACATGGGCTGGTCCCCTTAGATGAGCGTGGAAATGTTATCAGACCTGTTAAACTCTGGAACGATACAAGTACGATTGAGGAGTGCGAATACCTGACCAGAAAACTCGGCGGTAAGAAAGCGGTCATAGAACTTTTGGGGCTTACAATCCCTCCGGGTTTCACAGCTTCCAAGGTTCTCTGGCTTAAGCAACACGAACCAGAGAATTATAAGAGACTCGAGACGATCCTCCTTCCGCACGACTACTTGAACTTCTACTTGACTGGAAGAAAGGTGATGGAGTACGGCGACGCTTCAGGAACAGCCCTAATGAACATTCGAACTAGAAGATGGTGCAAAGAGATCTTGGAAGCCATCGACTCAAACTTGGCGGAGAAGCTCCCGCCCTTGCAGAGCTCTGATAAGCCGGCTGGCACTATCAGAAAGGAGATCGCCAATATTTTCGGGTTCCGTGAAGATGTTCTGATAAGCGCTGGTGGAGGCGACAATATGATGGGCGCCATAGGAACCGGGAACACCCGGAAGGGAATAGTGACAGCGAGCTTCGGAACCTCCGGCACCATTTACGCATACTCTGACATCCCAGTAGTTGATCCGGAAGGAGAGATCGCCGCTTTCTGCGACTCCACCAACGGTTGGCTGCCTCTACTCTGCACGATGAACGTCACGGTTGCGACGGAGTTCGTGAGGAACCTATTTGACCTATCCCATGACGAGTTGACAGAGGCTCTCAACCAGGCACCTCCAGGTTCAGACGGCTTGATTCTTCTACCCTACTTCGAGGGCGAGAGGACGCCCAATGTTCCAGACGGAACAGGAGTCTTCTACGGATTGAACAGCAGAACATTCAGGAAGTCTCATTTCGCCCGAGCAGCGATGGAAGGCGTAACGATGGGGATGAACTACGGAATGAACAGGATGAAGGATTTGGGCATCAAACCTACGCAGATAAGACTAACCGGAGGCGGCTCGCAAAACAAGGCTTGGCGACAGATAGCAGCCGACATCTTCGATGCAGAGGTTGTCTGTTTGAAGATAGATGAAGGCGCGGCCTACGGTGCGGCTTTGCAGGCTCTCTGGACCTACCGCAACTATATTGGAGAGAAAACGAGCATTCAGGAGATAACTAACCGCTACGTTGAAGTTGACGAAAAGACTTTAGCATCTCCCAAGCCAGCTAATGTCGCAATATATAACGAGCTTCAGAAGATCCAAGATGGCCTCAGTAGAAACCTTAGAAAAACATTCAGCATACACAGAGAATATCTAAACAGATACTTAGCTGAATGATAGCGATTAAAACAGGTTATGGTCCCTTTTCATCTCATATCACGTACATGATCTCTTATCTTAAGAATCAATTCAAGTTCTGCAAGGCTAGCTCGAATATGTGCTTAAGATTGCGTACATCGACTTTGTCAAGGCTGCGGTTCATTGCATCTCTATATGAAAAATGGAAGGGATATGAGCTGGAACTATGGCGCCGGGAGTGGGATTTGAACCCACGCGGCCCGTGAGGACCACAGGCTCTCGAGCCATTTTGTCTCCAGGCCTAGGCTTACCTCGTTTCAATCTGCCCCGTACCAGGCTCGGGAATCCCGGCAGCCGAAAGATAAGGTTTTAGAGGTCCGTTATAGAGGTTTTTGAGGTTTTGCTCCTCCACATCCGGGGGTATGTTTCAGGTGGCATTATGACTCGAACGGTTTTCGCCGCTAGACCTTTCTCTTGGTCCATTATCTGCTCTGTCGATAGTAATGCTTTTGCCAAGGCTGCGACCTCGCCTTTCAGTGTGAATATGGCAACCGGCGCTTTCTCAGTTATATGCGAATCAAGTTTGACCACTCCTGGTATAGCGAGGTCAGCACCATGGCATATCGCACTTACAGCAGAGTCTCTTACATAGATCTTCGGAATGTATTCGAAAGCTTGCTCCATAGGTTTGACGATCTCTCTGAGCAGAGTTTCATCCTTATTCTCCTTGAATGAGGCATATGCATTCAGCACATCGTATAGCGTATAGAGATCTTTGTCTTCGGTGAACGGGCCGGCTCTCGTTCTTCGAAGTTCACTCATATGAGCTCCGTATCGGAGGACCTCGCCTATGTCGGATACCAGCTTTCTGACGTATGTTCCAGCTTGACATCCAACCTTGAAGAGTACACGCCTCCCATCGACCTCGAGGATATCGATACTGTAGATCCTTCTCTTCCTGATCTCGCGTTTGACTGAAGCTCTTAAAGGGGGCTTCTGATAGATCTCCCCAGCGAACTCTTGTAGAATAGATTCAACTCTACCGCTTGGGATATCCTCATGGAGTTGCATCAAGCAGACGTATTCTTTACCTGAAAGCAAGAAGGCTTGAACGATCTTTGTAGCCTCTTCAAGAGCGATCGGGAGCACGCCGGTAACTTTCGGATATCTCCAGCCGACTAGGCTTCTAGAGTTCCGCCGTGCCCGGCATGCTGAAGGCCGAGGATCTTCTTAACCCAAGCCACAACCTCGTGACTCGAAGGACCTGGAGGTTTATCCAGATTGATCAATCCATATCGCATGTGAAGCTCAATCGGACGATTGTGTGGGTCAAATCCGTAATTCGGATCAGTTTCAACATCTACTCTCGTCACCAGTTCTCGTTCCAATTTCCAAGGAGGAGCTTTCTCCACAACCAGCCACCGCACGAAACAAAACTAGATGTTCGCCTAATAAAAGGATGTGAATTTCCAATACTTCAGTACTTGGCAATCTCTTATCCCGCTCAGTAAGCTTCATTTGACCTAATGCAACGGAGGACTGAGTTCTAGGGCGACTGGGAAGAACGCGTTCTCAAGTGAGAAGCTTCCTTCAGCAATTTAGTCCCGAAGACCATGGACCATATCGATACTGCAAGAGACGATAAAACCAGATTGACGAAGCACCGTTCAGCCTCGTTGTGAGAACCCCCATGGTACATAAATTGAGTCTCAGCGGAGATACTCAGTAAACATTTTGTCCATGCTTCTTCAATATGGTAGGGAGGAGCATCAAATAGTTGCGTGAGACGTTTAGGAAGTTCAAGAGTTATCTCAGAGTAACAGGTGCTGATAGCATCTCGAGAAGATATTTCGTAATGAACTCCTTCGACGGCGCGATGACTATGTTAGGAGTAATTGTAGGTGCATGGGCTTCAGGTTCGGTCAATCCGAGAGTGATCATAGGCATCGGGTTGGGCGCAAGTTTGGCTATGGGTTTCTCAGGTTTCTCAGGTGCATATATGACTGAGAGAGCGGAGAGGAAGAGGCGGCTTAACAGATTAAAGAGAGCGATGTTAACAGATCTCGGCAAGACGATGCACGGGAAGGCGGCCCATTTCGCTTCAGTCTGGACAGCCCTTGTCGATGGTATATCTCCATTCATGGCAGCTGTAATCTCTATGTTACCTTTCTTCTTGGCTGCAGCCAATCTGATTCTGGCAAGTACTGCTGCTATCGTCTCCGTTATCCTCATTATGGGCATGATATTCAGCCTCGGAGTATTCCTAGGTCGAATATCAAAAGAGAGTATGTTACTGTCTGGAGCGAGAACCTTGGCTGCCGGAATCTTAACGGCAGTCATCACAGCCTTAGTCGCGCGCATATAATCTAGGCGTGGAATAGAGAGTTGATTCCAAAATAGAGGATCTAGTTGGGATCCCTCAGGTCTTCCTTTCTCTGGGTTTGCGCTTCTTGGGCTTCTCGACTTCCGGAGGCTTCTCAACCTTCAAAGTCTTGCCCATAGCCTTCGCAACTTCCTCATCTGTAACGCCTTTCTTAATGTCGATCTTCTCGTCTGTAAGTTCCAAGTGCTTCACATTGGTCCTCCTGCGTTTGACGCCGGTCAACTGTTGAGGACCTGTAACTAAGACGAAGTTCTTGTCGATCACATCGACTATTACACATTTCTTTCCAGATTCTCGACCAGCTGCCTTGACGCATAATCTTCCAACCTCTATCGCTGGCATTCAAGACTCATCTCCTAGGTTGCCTCCCAATGTAGTCACTGATGATGTTCTTAAGAATTTTGATACTCTCTTCAAGAGGAAGGAGACTTGTGTCCATTATCAAGTCGTATATTGAGATGTCTCTGATGTCGATGCCGTAATACCTCTTGTATCTTTCTCTCTCAGCCTTCTCCCTAAGAACGGTTTGAGCTCTAGCCTTCTCGAAGTCAACTGAGTCCCTTTCAGCTATCCTCCTAATCCTAACATCTTCAGGAGCTGTTAAGAAGATCTTGAGGCCACCCTTGTCTTTCGACATCCAACCCGCCAGTTGCCCATCTAGAATGACATCTCCTTTCCCTGCTTCCCTCCTAGTCCTCTCATCTATCATACGGTCTATCTCAAAATCATCGGCTGTAATTTCAATCAACTCCTCCATCGAGACTCCTTTATCTTTCGCGATGTCTCTGAAGAGTTGGCCTGCGGAAACATATCTAAGCCTAAATTCCTCAGCCAGAGCCTTTGCGTAAGTAGATTTTCCGCTTCCATGCAGTCCACTTATGGTTACTACGAGAGGCATTTGGAGCCGACTCCAGAAGCTGGCTCAATCCTCTGGGTTGATTCCGAGAATCCTTGAGAAAGGAAGCCCAGAAGCGAAGGAACACAGAATATACCAGGAGAAGAATGGAAGCTTCTCGTCAATAAGCCAAGGAAAAGTGAAAGGCGATACCGCCACGATCGCCTGCCCGAAGAATCCGCTAAGGACCGCCCATACAAGCCAGAATGGCGCTAGAAACAGGGTACTGACCTTCATCCTATCCCAACTCATCTTGCTTTGAAGCTTCATAATCGCTTGCTGCTTCTTCATAAGCTTGGCTATCATCTTTTCATCATTCGCCTTCTTCGCTTTATCCAATTCCTTCCTCCACGCGTTTACCTCCTTTGTAACGGACTTCATCTTTTCAATGTCCACTAGGAAACGATTCGCTGCATTACTGATAAGCGAAAGCCCTAGAGCGATCCCTAAGATCAGGAATGTCGATTCAGGTATCTCATGGTACGGCCCCAAACTGGCCATTATCCAATTCCAAAGTTCATCGATTATCGTCATCCTCATCAACCAGTCAGTTCGGTCATTAATTTGAAGAGCTCTTCCGCCGCTTCTCTTTGCTTACCAGTCTTGTTACTTATAATTTTGATGGGAGCACCTGTAGAGACCGCGCACGCTGAAGCCGTAGCCCTCGACCATTCAAGATCGAATTTTACTTCTTCCACGACAAGGTCATCTCTCATTCTCGTGGTGTCTGATCTTCTTCTCTCAGCTATCTCTTCAGGAGAAGCTTCAACCAAGACTATTAAAGAAGGCTTAAGTCTTGAGAGTACACTCTCAGGAAGCCCTGACCATAATCCCGTCTTTGTCCTAATGAACATGTGAGTATCAATTATTGTAATCGGATTTCTTATCTTCCGAGCCAGAATTCGCGCGGCTCGATCCTGAATCTTCTTTTGAATTGATACTTGCTGCTGCCTTATTTCGTCTCTACCAATCTTGCGACCATATTTCTTGAAGAGTTCATTCATTACCGTTCCGTAATTCAATACAGTGAGTTTGATGCCTTTCTCTTTCGCAAGTTTCTGCAACTCATTGAGAATCGTAGTTTTGCCTACGCCAGGTATCCCCGTCAGAATTACGGTCATAGCCAATCGGAATCACTTTCCTAAGACAGCTCTGACCGCGGGATACATCTCCGTTATCCTCTCTCGAACCAATAGTTGATAGTATTGTTCAAGAATTCCTACGGTAAGCAAGATTCCTGTTCCTGACCCAAAGGCTCCAAGAAAGTCGGCGAAGGCTGCTATCGCCCCTACTATTAATCCGCCTAGGATCGTCACAGTTGGAATGTATCTATCGAGAACTTGCTGTATTGGAACATGGGATCTTCTGAACCCTTCGATCTGCATCCCGGAGTCTAGGAGCTGCTTTGCAACAGTGCGCGAGTCCATTCCTCCGACTTCAACCCATGTTACCGCGAAGAATATGCAAACTAAGATCATCAATCCTGCGTACATCGCTGCTCTGAATGGGTCTTGAAGAACACCATTCAAGTTTCTAGGAGGAACAACATAGTAAACTAGGCCGCCGCTAGGCTCGTACCTCTCACTTATGATGGAGAACTGCCCGATTAGATTCAGCCAAAAGTTTGTGCTTTCTCGATTATAGTTCTGCCATATCAACTGTGAAACAAAGTAGACGTTTCCGAAGAGAGCTGCAGCAAATATAACCGGTATATTGGAGACGTATAGCAATTTTATCGGAAACTTTCCTCTGTAACCTCTATACTTAGCGTATGAGACAGGCACCTCAACACGTAACCCGTTCATATAGATTATAATGACGAAGACTATGAGGGTCGTTACGAGACCGATCATATCTGGAAAACCTCCGGGTCTATAGAAAATATTTCTAATATCCTGTCTCATCCAGATCGACTGTGCAAACGCCAATATTGAACCGTAATACTTCTGGTCATCCATAGGACCCAGCGGTGAGAACACGTCCCACCAGATTCTTTGAGCAACACCTGCAGCGATAAAGAGGCTTATTCCACTTCCTATCCCCCAGCCCTTCTGCAGGAGCTCGTCGAGAAGCATTAGAATTATCCCTGCAGCAATCAATTGGAGTAGGATTACGAACTGTATCTGGACACTTATCGCTCCATAAGCTCCTCCGATTATGTAAGCGGACGCCTCGAACACCACCATCACCACTGCGAGAACCTTGCTAGCGCTTGTGAAAAGCATCCTATCCTCGGGGTTCGTGAAGTCGACATTGATCATCTTTGAACCTGCTAGAACTTGAAGTATCAAGCCGGCTGTTACGATAGGTCCTATACCCAGCTCCATCAACGTTCCACGGTTGGACGCAAATATTACTCTCAAAGCACCGAACGGGTCTTGAGCGCCTTTCCTACCTATCCCGTAGAGAGGAATCTCCGACATAATGAGATAGACTATCAGGACAATGGCTGTCCAGAAGAGCTTCTCGTTGAAAGCCACTCTTCTCTCAGCAGCTTTAACGTCTGGGAAGAATCTTGTGAGAGGCTTGAATAGTTCGATGAATCTAACCAAATATTACACCTAGCTCTTGGAACTTGATCCTACTATTTCTCCTCCCGCTTCCCGTATCTTCATCGCGGCTGATTCTGAATACTTTGAAACTCTTACAGCGAGAGGTCTGATGACCTTTCCCTCTCCAAGAAGCTTCTCGTATCCCAACTCGTTCAAGTCGACGGCTATCTTTCCACTCTGTTCCTTCGCCTTATTCTGAGCTAAAAGCCTCTCTGCCATTTGGCTAAGCTCGCCGACGTTGATCGTATGCAAGATGCCTTTTCCAGTCGGACACCTGAATCCGAGTTTACCTCTCCTATGAGGCTCATGCTTAACAGTATAGGTCCACTTATGCTTCCAGCGGCCGCTCCTCCCTCTACCGCCTTGGCTTCCGCTATCCCTATGCTGACCTGAAGTACCCCAACCATGAGTTCTTGATCCTCGAAGCTTCCTGACCTTCCTATGCTTTCTAGCCAACTGATGTACCTGCTACTTGTCGGATCTCTTTGCGCTAGGGCTTCATCTTTCGAAGCAGAAGATGATAAAGGATGCCCAAAATAAAGGTTTTCCAGCCTCAAATCGGAGGATAGTCTCCGAGAGACAGAAACCCCGAAGCTCGTGAAGCTTTTTTCACTCTACCTTTATCTGCTTCTCACCGGTCTTGCCTTTAGCCTTCTTCAGTCTAACCTCGAGGACGCCGTGTTTGTATGAGGCTTTCGCTGATGCAGGCAGGATCTGGGCGGGCAGTTCTAGTTCTTTATAGTATTTTCTACCCTTCGAGTCGACCGATATCGTCAGATTCTTCTCGTTCGAGTGAAGCCTGATATCGTCCTTCTCTACGCCGGGAACCTCAGCGAAGACAGCGATTTCGTCGTTCTCTTGGATAATATCTACTAAAGGTTCCCTCTCCTCTTTGACTCGAGGTCCGACCGTGGTGGATTTAATGTTTCCAAACTGTTGAATCATAGGTTTCCCTTCGGGGTCGAGTGATACTGAGAAACCGTAGACATACGGGCCGAATGATTTCGTTTCCTTAGGAATTTCGAAGGCTCTCCGCATCATCTCATCCATCATTTCTTCCATCTTCTCCATCTCGTCGAATACGTGGAACCACCGTGGGAAACGTCTCTTTCGACCTCTATCCCCTTCAGGCACAGTCTCTCCACCAGTCGAGAACAAATCGAACTGGAAATCTAATAAGTGTAGCGTCACGTCATACCATTCGAGCGATTAAATCGTATATCGCTTCGCCTCTATAGCCGAGTTCACCGCCTTGCTTGAAAGCAAGCTTCGTCTTGCCTTTGAAGCCTCTTTTCGGCGGATGCAGCTTGAAGTTCGGGTTTATTCCCTCTTTCCATAGCTTTTCTAGAGAAAGCTCGCCTTTATCGATAGCTGAGGCCAATCTATCTATCGTTGTTAATCCAAACTTCTGCTTGACGAAGGAATTCGTGAGTTTCTTTCCCTCAATCGTTTGAGCTCTCCCTTTGAGCAATAGGCTTAGAGCCTCCTTCCTCGCCTCGCCCCAAGTGACAAGGTCCTTGACCTTGGACAACATTCCGATTATCTCAGGTCGATCATACAGAATTGCAGCGCGAAACTTCTTTGTCAGCCTGAGCGAAGCCAAGGTCTTCTCAAATTCAGATTTGACACCCGCGGTTCCTCGTAGCCTTATCGCGACTAAACACTTACCCTTCTTTACTTTCGGAACTTTCTTCATCTGACCCAATCCTCAGGCGTTACGACTTTGTAGGTGCTTCTGAGACCATCGTACACAGCGAAAGCTGTTGAGACGAGTGTACTCGTTGAACCATAGCTCCTGGTCCAGCAGTCTTTAACTCCAGCCAATCTCAATATGGTTTTAGGTATCTCCCCTCCGACAAGTCCAAGCCCTCTAGGACCGGGGATAATCTCAATTCGAACGCTTCCACACTTCCCTTTCACTCCGAAAGGTAGTGAGTGAGGAAGGTTGCAACCGCACTCCCAGCTTCCACATCCCCTACGGACAGGAATTATATTCAGCTTCGCTTGGATAGTCGCCTTATCTATAGCCGTTCTAACTTGCCGAGCTTTTCCATCACCCACCCCCACGTATCCTTCGCCATTCCCAACAGCAACTACAGCCTTGAATCGGGATCGTTCGCCAGCGTCTGTCTGCTTCTGAACAAATCCTATACCCAGAACCTCTTGCTGAAGATTCGGCAAGAGAACGTCAACTATCTCCGGCTCCATTATCTTCATTCCTTGGGTGAAAATCTCTTCCAAGGAGACTATATGGCCGTCTTGGACGAGCTTCCCAACTTTGGTCTTCGGTATCCAACCGGCCTCGGACGTTAGTTTTACTTCGCTACTCATTCTTCTTCACCGCTCCGGTGAAACTCTGTTGAATCCTCTTCTTCGCTTCATCAAAATGCGATGGCAAGTCTTCAGGTTTCAATTTCCTCGAGAGATACTGCGAGAAACGAATATTGTATACTTCTGGATTTGAGGCAGTCTTCTTCGCGTAGTCAGCTATATGATCGCCGCGAATTCTAGATTCATCGGGGAAGATCTTCTCACCGTGAGGGATGTTGACGCCAGAATCGATTATCCCTTTCAAGGCGCTGAATATCCTTCCGCCTTTACTGGCCTTCCTCAAGCCTAGATCGAGTAGAGATTCGCTAACTCCTTTTTGAACGGATCTCAAGCCGGCGAGATAGCCTGTTAGATAGGCTGCTGGCACATTTCCGCAACCTCCTCTCCAGCCAAACTCTCCAAGCTCAATCGAGTTGGCTGCAGCTACAACTCTGTCTCCCTTAGGTTTCGCCTCAACAATTTGAACGATCGTATGCTTGCCCGTAATTCTGACTACAGCTCTAGGTCTTCGCCCCGAGACTAGTTTAGCTCGTTTCTTGTAATCGGTCTTTCCTTCCCTCCTTCGCCTGAAAGGGACATTGTACCTAGGACCTCTAGCCATCCCAGCTTACCTTCTCTTCACGAACTTGTGGGCTTCTATGTACTCGTTCAAGTGGGAGCTGCTTCGGAAAGCCCCTCCTTTAGCCATCAGGAGGAGCTTCTGATAAACAGGCTTCTCGATCATCCGCCTATCTCTAAGCTCCCTCAATCGTTCTCTCACGACTCTTATTCTACTGATCCATGCCTGCTTCTTCGAGATAGTTGGACCTCTTCTACTTCCTGGACCGCGTCGCTTTCTTCGAGATCGTTTCATATTGAGAATTCTCTTTCTCCCCTTGCTTATCCCGGTCTCAGGAACCTCTCTTATGGCGCCTTCATGTAGAAGTTTTCGGATCTCATCCCTTGTAATTGCAGATTCTACTTTCTCTATCTGCTCAGGGTCTATCCAAATCCTGTTGACCCCGACTTTGAGAATCTCGGCAGCCAGTCTCCGTTGGCTTCTCAGACTCATCTACTGTCCTCCTGAACTCTTGGAGGTGTTCTTCTTAGAGCCCTCAGGCTTCTCCCCTTCCATCTTTTCTGCTTCAATCTTCTCAGCCTTAACCGCTTCCTCCTCAGCTTCAACTTCCTCAGGCTTCTTGGCAAGGCCGGGGTTAAGAATCCGGACGTCAAGCGCCTTGGCTCTCTCAAGAATCGCTAATCTCTTTCTCTCACCGACGGTTGCAGCAATTCTCGCGACCTCTGTTTTCGTATCGATCTTCTCTAGGTCTTCCGGTCTTTGAATGAGGATATCTCTGAAGCCTGATGAATGAAGGCCTCGAGCTGTCTTAGCTATTTTGTAACCCACCGCAACGGTTTTAGGCCATCCTTTCCGCTTCAACCTCATCTTGCTCGTTTTTCCTCTAGGCCTCCTCCAACTCGGTTTGACTCTCTTGTAGCGCCAACTCTCTTGCCGAATGAATTTGGGCTTCCTTGATCTCAAGGCATTCCTCATCCTGGTGAGCTTCTTTCTCTGGCTCAACTACATTCCCTCACTCCTCTCGAAGACGAAGATGCCGTCTAGGAAGACCCTTTGATCTTTCTCCTTGATTTTCGTTGAAGCTTCGATGTTCGCAGCGGTTTGAGTTACGTCTTGAATATCGATGCCTTCAACTATCAACTCGTCGCCTGAAACCTTCACTTTCGCCTCTCCAACCACGGTTGCAACTCTCGGCGTTTTCTCTCCAATGAAATTCTCGATGAGAACTTTCTTCTGTTTCTCATTGACCTTCACTGTGATTGGGAAATGCGCGTAGACAACTTTGAGCTTGCACTTGAAGCCTTTCGTTACACCCTTAATCATATTTCTTACGTGAGCCGCAGCGGTTCCGACCTTGGCAGCCTCCCTCTTCTTAGGCCATTTCGCTAAAACTACTACGGTCCCATCTCTGATCGATATCTCAACTGGAAGATGGGAGAGGTTCTCTGAAAGCGAACCTTTCGGACCCTTAACCTTAACCTCTCGTCCGTGAACCTCGAGGGTGACTCCTTCCGGGATAGAAATTGTGCGTTCTTCAATTACGTCTTCCATCCTCTGTCTCCGCCTTCAATAGACGTACGCTAGAAGTCTTCCCCCAATCTTCTTTTCTTTAGCATCCTTATGGGAGACGATGCCTCCCGGGGTTGTGAGAATCAAAGTTCCTACTTCCCTTGAAGGAAGATATCTCTTCTCCCAGAACTCTAATTCTTTCACCTGGACGGAGTATCTGGGTTTGATAGCGTTGCACTTGTTTATCCTACCGAGAAGTTGGACTTTGAATTTTCCAGCTCTTCCATCATCTATGAACTCGAATTCCCCTACAAACCCGTTCTTCTGCATAACGCGAAGTACGTTTCCCAACAGTTTTGATGCTGGCCAGACTACGCACTCACGTTTATGTCGCATCTCATTGTTAAGTATCGTTGAGAGAGCATTCGACAATACGTCCATTAGAGTCATGTTATGACACCTCAAGCGTACTTCTTGAAACCTAGAGATCTCGCAAGCTCCCTGAAGCATTGTCTGCATAGATCAAGACCGTACTTCCTTATCACAGGGCCATATTGGCCGCATCGGCGGCAAGGTCTGCTCCCTTTACCGAACTTCCTAGCCTTCTTGGGCTTCCGTTTGGTCACTCTCAATTAACCTCCGACTATCTGTGCTCTGAAGTTCTCGACGATGAACCTCTTCGCCTCATCTCCGGTTATCAGATGCCCCTTCCCGACTTTCGATAGGCGGAGAGCCCTCCGCTTGACCCTGTAACCAGACCTCTCGAGAGTTACAGTCACATCCATCCCGAATATGCCGAGTTCAGGTATGTACTTCGTGCCAGGGATCTCAATGTGCTCTTTAATTCCGAATGAGATGTTGCCGAGACCGTCGAAACTGGATTCCCGGAGCTTATTTCCAACGGCTTCAAGAGCTCTCTTCAAGAACTCCTTCGCTTTCTCTCCTCTGAGTGAAACCATACACCCAATAGGTTCGCCTTTTCTCACTCCCCAATCCTTTATAGTTCTCCTAGACCTTCGAGGACAGGGCTTCTGCTCAGCTATCTCCATCAGTACTTTCTTAGCCTTCTCAAGCGGCTCTCCAGATTTTCCTACGCCAATGTTCACTGTAACCTTCCCAATCCTCAATGTTCTCATAGGATTCTCCTCGACCTCTTCAACCTGTTCTTCAACAGACATCTAGTCACCCTCCGCTCAGAGTTATCAGCGGCTTCTCATCGCCGACGACGAATACGTACTCAGCTGTCGTCTGGAATGTTCCGCCCTGAGAATCCTCGATGGTCACTATCCCAGGCCTCGTCGAGGTGGCCTCCTCAAACCTAGCGATCTTCCCGGATCTTCCTATGTTTCTACCCGAGGTTACGACCGCGTAAGATCCTTCCCCGAACTTCAATCGCTTCAAGATCTTTTGATCTTTCAACGCTAATTGAATTGTATCTAGAGTCTCAAACGAGTTCTCCGCAGAGCTGCGGAAATCTTTCGATTTGATGAAGATATTCCTGCCGTCATGGAGGTTGAGTTGAATATCTCCTCCAAGAACTGTTGTCATATTCTCGATTCTGCACAATTTGAAGGACGACTCCTCTTTCGGTATCTTAACTAGATCTAAGCCTTGTCGTGGCGATGGGAGGATTCTGAAGATGGATTTAGCGTCAGGAACCTCGATTACATCCATAAGCCCAACTGGATACTTTGGTTCTCTTCTGACTTTCCCGTCGACCTTGATCCTGCCTTCTGAGAGTATTGTCTTGGCTTCACGCGCATTCTTCGCATAGTGGAGTATGTCCCTAACGATCAATATCAGCGGGAGACATTTCTCAGCTGGGTGAGGGCCGGCGATCGGTTTTGGAGCCCACTGGAACTCTTTCCTATGCGACGGCCAGAAAGCGGGCGCCGGCATCCTCTTTAGATGTCTAACCCCACCTTTCTTACCCAAGACAATTAGGCCTCCTTCTTCTCCGCAGTGGTCTCCGCCTCACGCGTTCGCTTCCTTTTCTCCAGAGACTGAGCGCGCCATTTATCGTCGAGGTTCAGATTCGTAATCATAACCTTGGAGGCGTGGACTGAAACCTTGGTCGACGTCCCCGAGACCTTCTCTCTAGTGACGCCTTCGACGAATAGTCTATCCTGCTCAGTATTGATTTCTGATATCTTTCCCTCTATTCCAGCGAAGTCTCCTCTGAGTATCTTGACCGTATCGCCTTTCCTCACTGGGAATGATCTGACTCCATATCTTTCACGAAGCCCAGAAGATAGTGGTGCAGTCAGTAATTTACGCCTAATATGGCTCGGCGCAGTGAGAACGAGCTTCCTCTGCTTCCCCGGTTTCAATGTTCCTTTGCGATGCGCCATCCAATTTCACCTAGACTATTATGCTCGCTAGATTTGCTACTCTAGGCCACCTTTCCGCTGCTTCCCGAGCTACGGGTCCACGTATCTCAGTTCCCTTCAACTCGCCCTCAGGAGTCATTATGACGGCAGCGTTGTCTTCGAACTGAACTCTGATGCCCTCAGGCCTCTTGAAAGGTCTGCGTTGCCTAATGACGACTGCTGGGAACATCTGTCTTCTCAAGTCAGGGGAGCCTTTAGTGACAGAAACCATGATCATATCTCCAATGCAAGCTGACGGTAGTCTTCGCAGTCTGCCCCTGTAGCCGAAGACGTTGATTAAACGAAGTATCTTCGCTCCAGTGTTGTCTGAGCAGAAGAGTTTCGTCCCTGCTGGAAGGCCTCTTGCTATATGAGGTCTGTATTCGATCATCCCTCTCGCAGAGACCGCTCGAGTTCTAGGGGCAGGCATATTAAATCAACTCTCTTATGTCTTCACTCCTCTTTCCCAGTCTTCTCAACTACGACGAAAGCTATCTCTTTGCTGAGGGGTCTGCACTCCATGATTTTCACTTTGTCCCCTTCCTTCGCATCTATGCAGGGAGGATTATGCGCCATTATCTTGCTCCTCCTCCTTTCATACCGCATATACTTCTTCACGTAGTGGAAGTATTCTCTCTCGACAGTAACAGCTCGGGTCATCTTGCTGCTCGACACAGTTCCTTCCAGAACTTTCCCTCTTACGGGTAGAGCCCCGTGAAAAGGGCAGTGACGGTCGTCGCAGCTCTTTCTAGGAACCTTGACGTCGATGCCTATGGTACGAACTACCATCTCTTCAACCTCATCTTCACTCTGTCTTCAGGCCTCCCAACAAGCTTCTTCCCGTCGACTTCAATCCATGTTCCGTCGGGGAGGCGAATTCGTAGGACCGCTACATCCTTCGGCACAATCTGCTTACGTTTTCCGTCGAGAATCGTGATAGTATTCCTCGTCTCGTCTATGATCCTTCCCTTGAGCCCGACGAGCTGCTTGTTCGTACTTCCGGCAACTCTCGTATCCAGCCCTATGATCTCGTGTTTCAATAGGTTTTGAGATGTTATCGAACTCATTTCTCCAAGACCTCTCTCTTCTTCTGCTCATTCTCGATTGTCAAGATTCTTGCTATTGTTCTCCGTATCTCACGTATCCTCGCTGGATTTTCGATCGTACCTCCTGCGGCGACTGTCGTCCTTAAGTGAACAAGCTCTGTTCGTAGCTCGTTCAACTTCTTCTTCCTTTCCTCAGGCATCATCTGCCTTATCTCACGCTTCCTCAGTATCGGCAACCTTGATCTCCTCTTTCTCTTCAGAAGCTTCAGCCTCAGCAACTCTTGCCTCTCTAATCGAGGGTTTATCTGGAAATTCAGCGTCCGGCGGAAGAATCTTCACATTCACCCCGAACACGCCGGGCTTCAACTGCGTGAAGACCACAGCTCGCTTCAACTGCTTCTGAATTGGATCTCCGACCCTTGGAAGATAACCCGCCCTGAACCTCTCGCATCTCGCCCTTTCTGTAGACAACTTGCCACGGATCGTTATCTCAATGCCTAAAGCACCGGCGCTCATAACCCTCTGGACAGCCCAATAAGCAGCCCTCCTAAAATGAACGCCTCTCTGAAGAGCCATCGCAACTTGAGAAGCGACAACCTTCGCATCAAGCTCAGGGATCTCTATGGCTGCAACAGAGATCTGAGGGTTCTCTATACCGAATCTCTCCTCGAAAATCCGAGTCAAATCTCTAATGCTTTGACCCCGCCGACCGATAACTATCCCAGGCTTCGCTGCGTAGATAACAACCCTGGTCCCAAGCGGAGTCTTAGTCAATTCAACACGGCTATAACCGGCTTTCTTCAATTCCTCAGCCAGAAACTCGTCAATCTGCGTCTTCTTCGAGCTGTCGTCAATAAAATACTTGCGAACAGACATTGAAGTTCCCTTCAAAAAACAGTAGAAACTAGCGTAATCATATGACAGAAAATCCTCGACTCCAACAGCGAAAGCATACTATTCTTCCACTCAGAGTTCGGAGTGCTAAATTGGAATCTTGAGCCCATTATATAATCCTATCCCTTCACTTTTCCGCTTATCACTGCAGTCTTCAGCTACTTCCGTTTCCTGAACAAGTTGACGCCTTCGATATCTGTGACGTATTCGAATCCTGCTTCCACAGGCTTCCTTGCTTCCTCAAGGTTCTTGGCTACGGCTGAACTGTACTCATCGCTCTCGAAGCTTATGAGCTGCGTATACAGCATAGTGTTTTCAATCCGCTTATGGCCTAGAAGCTGCTTCACGTACAGGATATCTCTGGTCCTATGGTACTCTGTGGTAGCCTTCCAATGGCGAAGCGTATGGAACGTTATCTGCAGCAGCCTAGGGTTCTGAAGCTTCAAGGCTAACCTACGCCTCTGCCCCCAGAATCCAGTGTTTACGCACCTCCCGACCGCGCCTCCAAAGATCCTCTCACCCGCGAAGACATACTCAAAGCCTTGTTCTATGAGCTCTTTGGCTTCTTCCACCGTTTTAGCTACCTCAAGCTAAAGAAGTCAGACCTCTTTATGATTGGTCATCTTCACAAAAATTTTTCCTAACTACGATTCGAGAAAATAGTTATTTTATACGCCTGATCACTCAAAGATGTTTAGTAATTTAGATTATTTGGAAAGATGGGGGTGAGGAAATGAGTGAGGAAAAAGCTGTTGAATATGACCATACAAGTAGCGTTTCTTTCGTCAACGGCCTTCAGACCGCATGCGGGCTAATGGCGGGCTTCGCCTTCACCGGAATCTTGGTGGTTCTTACAGGTTTAGGCGATCCGAGTGCATTATTATCACAAATTGCTCTAGCCATTTTAGATCTTGGGATGATTATGTTTTTAAGAGCATTGTTCGAGCTTCACCTTCTAAATGTCGTAACGTGCATGCGTTCGCCAAAACCGATAATTCCAATCTTTCCAGAAAGCCTACCTAGATGGCGGATCATCAACAGGTATTTGCTTGTAGGCAGCTTTCTGGTAACAATATCTATTCCAGTAATGTTCCTACTCAAGAATTTGACAGTACTGTTTGTATTGGCGTTGTGCCTAGCGATATTAGGTAACGTATTGTTCTATTTCCGCAGTTGGTTACCTGTTAAGAAGGAATATTACTGGTAAGTGAGCCGAAGAGACAGGACTATGATGTATCTATGCTTGAACCGTGTCTCGAAGTGACTTTGAGAGTCAACTAAGTGAACCCTCAGTCACTTGAACAAAGTGGCTGGATTCACTTAATTTTCTAATTGTATGTGGTCCATCAAACATGGTCTCCTTCAGCTTCTAGAACTGTTCCCCCATTCTTGAAGTATGCTGTTAGTGGGGCCGCTGTGATCGCTGGTGCTACTATTGGCGCATATGGATTTTCGGAGTATCAGAGAAAACAAACGCTACTTCACCCCTTAGTCTTCCGCTTGGCAAACAGAAAAAAGAGGGGATTTGCGGAGGAAATCGCCACTTCACATCGTTATAATCCTATCTCCTCAGTTTGGCGTCTCTCACACTCGCTGGAAGCGGTGATAGAGCACAGATTGCTGAGATCAAATACGGTCGGTCACATTCAATAAAGTGAAGTGGCTGGTTCGACTCTACATTGAACAGGTCAGAAACATTGAGGTCGAATCTGACTTGAAATCAAAATAAATTATTCCCTAAGGAACCTATTGCCCGAGCTTTGACAGGAGGTCCACGCTCGTAAGCTCAAGGTCTTGAGATTGACCTAACTCAATGTAGATACCTGCATCCATTCCACATATCGAATAGAGTTGAAATTTGCGGTCACTATACGCGCCGACAGGCCGAGAGAAGACATGCATACTCATCTATTGAAAAATCCTCAGGATCTCCTTCCTTAGGCTACTCGAGAAGGAGGAGTATCAAGAGATTCGCACTGGCGTTTCAAAACAAAATAGAACTCTAAGATACTACTCGGTTTCGTAGCCGACCAATTCGACATGGGTTTGAATATCGAAGTACGGTGCCGACCTCCCGAATGCTCTCGGAATGTATTTCCTAGTCTTCATCCCTCTTTGGGAAGCCGCGTGAATTATTCGCAGTTTTTCCAAGTCTAGGCCTTTGTACTCCGCGTTTGCTTCCAACTCCTCGAGGAGGCGTAAGATTCTCTCTGCGGCCTTAACTGGATATCTGCCGGCGTACCATCTCTCTTGAAGGCTCTTGTGAGGAACTTCCTTCTTGTAGCGTTTATATGGGATCGCCCTCTTATGACTGATAACATCTTCAAGAAGCTTCCTAGCCTCTTCTATCTTCATCCCTTTGATCGCTCTGCAAATCTCAGTAGCCGCTTTAGGAGATATCTTCAACTCACGTCCTGCGCACTTCACGCTTCTGTCGGGGTCCAAGCCCTTAATCGAGTAGCCCCATCGAGGCATCTTTTCCACCGATCAGTGAATGGTTATGTTGCTAGTTAGAAAACACTGGTCAATAAAAAGGGTTTTGATTGAGTCAAACGCAATTGATTTCTATTCAGAGCGAGTCAATTATAGGATGTCTCAAGTTAAGGAGAGATCTTTGAATGTCGTTGAGTGATGAAGAGTTCAAGAAGGCTGAAGCTGAGTTGCATGGAACTACGTTGCGCGTCTATTGGCATTTGTTCAAGTCCAACCGTCCTGTCGGGGTTAGGGAGATGCAAAGGGCTGTAGGGCTATCGAGTCCCAGCACTGCGCTCCATCATCTTGAGAAGCTTCGTGAACTCGGCCTTGTTAAGAAGGATGAGTACGGTCAGTACAATATGGTTGAACAGGTCAAGGTCGGAACGCTTCGCTTGTTCTTTCGTTTCGGGAAACTTGTATTGCCTAGATACTTGTTCTATGCAGTCTTCTTTACGACAGCTCTAGTGTTCTATATTATTGAATCACTCTTGAGTTTCTCACTCCCAAACGCGATGGCGATAATCTTCGGTCTTTCCGCTGGTCTGATTTCATGGTATGAGGCGATTCGAATATGGAGGGAGAAGCTGTTCTAAGCATTGAACGGATCGTTCTAAGCCTTAGAATTAAGTTAGAGGAACAGTCAGAGAAAGATGTGAGGTGAGCCTAGAGGATGAGGAAAGAGCTGCTCTACGTTCTTCTCGGATTCGTCTTGGCGATTCTGACGACCTCTCTAGGCTTGTTGGTAGCCCCGATGACCGCACCTCCATATGAGCCGGAAGCAACTCCACTTAAGGCGGCGGAGAAGAGAATGGAATACGTTCCCTTTCCAGATTCTATGCAATTCACACTAGCGGTAGTGGCGCTTCTACTATCGATCTTATCTGCGCTATCAGTATATGCTCTGGCTAGAAGAAAGATCCCTTAAGGTCCCTGTGAGCACAGTGCTCTACCAACAGCGAGCCACTGTCACTTCAAGGGGACGTACATAGAGCTTCTTGAGGCCCCGATGCCTGGGGTTCCATGGACGACCTTCTTGATGCTGGATGCGAATTCACCTAGGTAGTGCCCGATCATCTCAGGCTTTATCTCAACGGAGGAGAACTCTTTGCCATTGTGAACGAGCATAGTCAGTCCAATCATCTCAGGTAGGATAATCATATCTCTGCAATGAGTCTTGATAACAATCTTCTTACCTTTTTCCGTTGCTCTCTTTGCTTCCTTTACCTCTTCGAGTAGAATCCTCTGATCGTTAGTCAAGCCTTTGAGCAATGACCTTCTCTGTCTTGAAGGGAGCAAACGAATGAACTCGTCCATAGACATCTGTTGAAGTTGTGTAGAACTGTAGCCGCGATAGGTAAATTCTCTCGGCATTTCTCTTATCCTCTACTCCACTGAATTCTCGATGCAGTATCGCTAGTTAAATCTTACTTGCACCTCAAGTCATGCTATCCTTCTCTTGGCCCGCCCGGATTTTCTCGCCGCGATCAACCCTACCTTTCTTCCTGGAGGGGTATCTCTGGAGATTGTTGTAGGTTTTCCTGCGTGCTTATGCCTGCCTCCACCGTAGGGGTGAGATGCAGCAACCATGGCTTGACCTTTGACTATTGGCCATTTTCTACCTCTACTGGTCATCAGCTTCAGTCTGCTGCCTGCTTTAAGGAAAGGTTTCTCAGTTCTGCCTGCGCTCGCGATCACACCGATCATCGCGCGGCATCCGTCATTCAGGTACACAGACTTTCCTGAGGGGAGTCTGACCTCTGTGCCCATAGACGTATGCGCGACCACCATGGCGTATGCTCCGGAAGCCCTAGCTATCTTCCCCCCGTCACCAGGCTTGGCCTCGACATTGCAGATCATGGTTCCCTCAGGAATTCTACCCAGAGGCATTATGTTCCCGATCTCCACGTTTGGGGAGGGGCCTAAGGTTATGCTCTGACCTACTGCTAATCCTTCAGGCGCTGCGAGATAGCTTTGCCGTCCATCCTCGAACCTGACTGAGGCTAGAGGAGTTCCTCTAGCGGGTTCATGCAGGATTTCTCTGACTACTCCTCTTACAGCAGCGGTTGCCGTTAAAGCTGGGTATGATACGTCAGCTATCCTCTTATGAGTTGGAGCTCTGAAAACCGCTCCGCCTCTGCCTCTTCTCTGAACCAAAATCTTCTTTCCCAAGACTCACAAGCTCCTAGAAAATTCCAAGCTTCACTGCAAGGTCAGCCGCCTTGAACTCGGGCTCCAACTTGACGTAAGCCTTCTTTTCGCCCTCCGGCGTGACCAGAACATTCACTTCAGCGACTTTGACGGCGTAAAGCTCCTCCACAGCCCTTTTCACATCATTCTTTCCCGCTTTAAGGTTAACGATGAAAGTGAGTTTATTCTCAGCTTCAATAAGAGTGACTGCGTCCTCTGAAATCAACGGGTAGAGAACGATGTCGCGAGAATCAAGTTTCACCATGAGGGATCAGCCTCCTCCACTGAACAGTTGGTCGAGTTGGCGCACTGCAGATTCCGTCCATACTGTGAGTCTTCCCGGATGTGTGCCAGGCGCAAGGTTCTCAACATTGAGATTATCGACTTTAATAACATCAACGCCAACCAGATTTCTAACAGCTCTCAGGATGCCCTCGTCTTCCTTCACAACGATCAAAGGACCTACCCCATGCCTTTTCGCTCTTCCGCGAGCTTTGCTTTTTCCAGATCGAACCTTCGTTCTCGCTTCCGCTCTATCGATATCAGGCCAAACCCCTAGAGAGGTTAGGATGCTCTTTGCAGATTCAGTTGAACTGACGCTTTGAATCTCATCCGAAACTATCAGCGGGAAGCTTGGAACTCCTTCGACGATGTGCCCTCTTGCTGCTACGATCTCTTTCACTCCTGTCGCTGCTATTGCTGACGCTAGAGCTCGCCGTCGTTCCTTCTTGTTTATCTTCTTCACAAGAACTCTTTCAAGGGTGGTTGGATGAGTCTGTCTCCCTCCAACCGCGCTTGGAGCGAATGCCGCGCTACCAGCCCTTGGATGTCGCTCCCCTTTTACCCGAGGAACTCGAGCTAGATCTCTACCCACACCGAAGGATTCTGCTGAGGTCCTCTTACCAGCCATAGGGTTTCTACCCTTAGGCTGGAGCCTATGAGATTGAATAGCAACCACCGCTCGTCTTATGAGGTCAGGACGGAAATCTGTCGTGAAGATCGCCGGGACCCGAACGCTACTTACAGGCTTTCCTTCCAAGCCATAAACATCTACAGACCGTTCCTTCAACTCATCCATCTCCTACTCAGTCTGCTTGGCTGGACTCTAGGCTTGTGTACTGGATCACTGGAACCGCTTTAGGTAGACGAGAACCTCTCAACGCGTGGCGGATGGTTATCAAACGTTTAGTTGGGCCTGGAACGCTTCCTCTTAGCATGGCATACGTACTGTTGACAACTCCATATCGGATGAAACCGCCTTTAGGCGTCGCCTCAACTCCACTCTCGCCAATCTTCATTATCTGCTTATCATACTCAGTTCGCTGGAAGAGACCTGTCTGGCCCGCTCTAGGCACAGAATACATAACGTAGTGAGGGGTCCAACCGCCTATCGAGCCTACGCCTCTACGGGTTTTTCTAGACTTGTGAGATAGAACTCGAACTCCCCAACGTTTGACAGGGCCCTGTATCCCCTTGCCTTTCGTCACCGCTGCAACGTCTACCCAGTGGCCCTCTTGAAAAACATCGGAGAATACAACCTCCTTTCCAAGGATACTCTTCGCGTAGTCGAACTGTTCCCTGATAGTTCCTCCGCCCACCTTGACCTCGATAAGCTCAGGCTCCTTCTTTCCAAATCCCGTCAGTCTGGGTTGAGTCGCAAGTAAGATACGAAACTCGGCAACTTTGGCTAGGGACTCTTCGATCCGCTTCAAGGCCTCTTCTGTCTTGAACTTTTCAGGAATCGTGAAAAGTCTCTCCAGATCCTTTGGAGGATTCTCCATCCAAGCTTCAGTTAAGGTCTGAAGAGCTCCTCCAGAATTGATGTACGCCCTAATTCCGCAAGCAACCATTGGAGGGGTTTCTATGACTGTGACAGGAATTGCGACCTCCTTCCCGTAGGTGAGTGAACCTTGCCTATTGTCTAATGCAGTGACATGGGTCATCCCGGCTTTATAGCCGGCGAAGGCTAGAAGCGTAGGCTTCCCTTCAAAGGTTGGCCATTCCCTGATCCTCGCTACCATACGTCTTGCGCGAACCTTTGGAAGGTAAGCGAGCGAGCCCCGTTTAGGAGCGTGCTTCTTTCTACGACCCATGCCTCCAAACCCTCAGCCGAGAAGGTTGATTATCGCTAGCGATGCGAGAACCGCTTCTTCAGTCCGCACAGTCTCCACAGCTTGGACTGGAACTGTATTGAGATTGAAGTCAGCCACATCTTCTATCTTTAGATCCTCTTGAGCGAGTATCTCTCGTAACCCTTTCCTAGGCGCACCGAATGCGATCAGCGCATTCTTCGAATCGACCCAAGCCTTCTTCAATTCTTCCAGCAACTCGCCAATGTTCCTCCCGTGTCTTGATGTGGCGATCACCAGATCGAATCTTCCTTCTTTAATCGTCTCTCCAAGTGGAAGATTCGAAACAGTAACATTGTACCCCCAATATATGCTTATCTCTTGCTTAGGAACGATTTTGCCCTCAATCCTATTCTGAATCTTCTCGATTTTTACAGTAACTCTCGATCCTTTGGAAATTTTTATCGGAACGGTCGCTAGCTTCTCGATTCCGAGGTAGACTAGTGAGTTGTCTCTGCCGGTCTCAACTACGACTCCGTTACGGATCTCTCCAGTTTTCAGTTGAGATCCGGGTTTTTGCAATGGGTGATGCGGCGTTCTGATCGGTGGCAGTATTCCAGCATACCGGAGGTTGGGCTCGAGTTTGACCAAGTGTTTGCGGAGGTATTGAGGGGTCTCCATGTATGTCAAGATTGAGGATATTAGTTCTGCGTCTCTTGACTGATCGATTCGAGTTATATCCGGGTAGATTAAAATGTTCTCAACTCTGAATATTGCACAAGCTCTTCCGACGAGACCTATCTTGTATGTCTTCTCTCTAATGTGGGGCGTATCCGCGACTAGAGAAGCGGGAATCGCTAAACTAATATTTTTAGACCTACGGGGCGGATACTCTGCCAACTGGTTCACCAAGGATACCCGATATGAGATTCTCTCTTAGCGTCACATGTTATTCTATGTTCATAAGCTTTACAAAGATACGCGTCGAGTAGTGATATCCGAGAGACTAATGACAATATTGGATGACTTGGACTATATTCATAGCCTAGACAAGTCGAATATGCTGAGAGTTATAGAGACCTTCCCGGAACAGCTCTTAGAAGCTTTGAGTATTGTTGAGCAGTCCGAGATTCGGAAGATCGATGGTAGGAAGATAAGCAATATCGTGCTAGCTGCAGTCGGAGGATCGGCTATTCAAGGCGACTTGATTCGAAACTGGATTGAGGACCAAATGGCGATTCCGATGGAGATCTGCAGGGACTCCAGCCTGCCGGCGTATGCTGATCGCAAAACTCTTGTGATAGCTGTTAGCTACTCGGGCAATACTCAAGAAACATTGAGTCAAGTTATAGAAGCCTGTGAAAGGAGATGCAAAGTCTTCTCAGTGACATCTGGAGGCGAGCTAGAGAGGATAAGCAAGAGGTTGGGCGTCCCGACGGTTAAAGTAAAGTCTGGATTTGTGCCTCGGGCTGCTCTGCCGCACTTACTAACATCTAGCGCTTACATTCTTTCGATAAGCGGATTGATCAAGAGTATTCACGGAGAAATCAAGCTCGCTTCACGCAGACTGAGTGAAATTAGAAGAGGAATAAGAGCTGAGAATCCTCTTCACAGCAATAGAGCAAAACAGTTCGCTTCCGATCTGTTAGGGAAGTATCCAGTGGTATATTCTTCGACGCGCGTGAGCGGCGTCGCTAGAAGAATGAAGAATCAATTCAATGAGAATAGTAAGGTACCATCGAAGTTTGAGCTCCTCCCAGAAGCTATCCATAATGAGATTGAGGGTTGGAAGCGACTCGATGTTGTTGAAGAGACGGGTATGCCCTTCTCGATCGTCTTCGTTAGAGATGCCGAAGAGAGTAAGAGTGAACGCCTCAGATTTGAGGAGGTGAAGAAGCTCTTGAATGAATCCGGCTTCTCCGAGGTTAAGGAAGTTCTGCTTGAAGGAGAGACCAAGCTGGGAAGACTGCTCTCAGGAGTCTACTTTGGAGACTTTGTATCCTTCTATCTAGCGGTCGCTAGAGGTTTCGATCCTACTCCCATCGAGTCGATTGAGAAACTGAAGAAAAGAATAGACAGGAGATTCAGGTTCAAGGTCATGCTAGAGAAGAGGCTTAGGCAGTTTTAGCCTTTGATTATCCCTTACTCACCCCGAGTGGAACGAGGCGAGCCACTTTAGTAGCGATCCCAAGCTCATGGCTGACTTCCGCAACACGATCGACATCCTTGTATGCGCCGGGCGCTTCTTCACTAACGACCGCCATGCTTGCAGCTCGAACTGATATTCCTTTCTGCTCGAGCTCGCGTTTGACATCGCTCCCCCAGAACCTTCTCTTCGCAGCAGCCCTACTGAGGTAGCGTCCTGCACCGTGCGCTGTTGAACCGAAGCTTATCTCCATCGCTCTCGGCGTCCCCAGAAGAACCCATGAACTCGTCCCCATACTACCCGGAATAAGGACGGGCTGACCTATCTCTCGATATTCCGCTGGAACCGCTGGATGACCTGGAGGAAACGCTCTCGTCGCACCCTTTCTATGGATGTAAACTTTCCGCCTCCCTTCATCTACTTCATGTTCCTCAACCTTCGCGATGTTGTGAGCCACGTCGTATATGAGGTTCATTCCAAGCGAGTCTGCTGAACGCCCGTAGATCTTCTCGAAAGCTTGGCGAGTCCAATGAGTTACCATCTGTCTATTCGCCCATGCGTAGTTGCATGCCGCTGCCATCGCGGGAAAGTAGTCCTCTGCCTCAATACTCTTCGCTGGTGCACATGCAAGTTCACGGTCTGGAAGCGCAATATTGTATTTGTGAACAGCTCTCTCCATAACTCGTAGGTAATCACTGCAGACTTGATGCCCAAAGCCTCTGCTACCAGTGTGAATAAAGACCAATACTTGACCTTCATATTCGATCCCGAGAAGTCTCGCTGCGACCGGGTTGAAGATCTTATCTACTTTCTCCACCTCTAGGAAGTGGTTTCCGCTTCCAAGGCTTCCCAGCTGCGGTGAACCTCTATTCTTAGCTGTTGAAGAGACTTTGGATGGGTCCGCTTCCTCCATACATCCGTTCTCTTCGCATGTCTCCGAGTCCTCTGACCACCCGTAGCCTCTCGAGATCGCCCACTCAACACCGTCAGAGACCACTTTATCAAGCTCGATCTGGCTCACTCTGATTTGGCCTCGGCTACCCAAACCTGAAGGGATCAGATTGAATAGCGTATCAAGAAGTCTTGATAGAACAGGTCTGACATCTTCTTCCCTAAGGTTGGTCTTTAGTAGACGAACCCCGCAGTTGATATCGTACCCTACGCCTCCTGGGCTTAGGACCCCTTCTTCGTAGTCTGTCGCGGCTACCCCTCCTATCGGGAAGCCGTATCCTTCATGCCCGTCCGGTAGCGTTATCGACCACTTGTATATGCCTGGCAGGTGCGCTACGTTCGCGCATTGTTCTATCGTCAGATCCGACTTCATCTTCTCGAGAAGCGTTTCATCCGCATAGATTCTGCCTGTTACCCGCATCCCTGCCTTGTAGCTTTTCGGGATCTCCCAGATGTACTTGTCCATTCGCCTGATCGGAACTTTCTGCGAGCTCCCTCTAAGTCTTTCTTCTTCCCCCATTTCTTTACACGCCTCTTGACCACAAGATATTAGTGTGAGGTTTACGATTTAAGTTTCATTGGTTTGGAAACCAATAGAACTCGGCGATGTGTTCATGCTTCTCAGAGTTGTCAAACGCCTGAGCTTGAATGAAGTCGTTAAGCGGATCAAGGAGTTTGAGTCGA